>Ga0105102_10000004_pt1 | contig 82392 bp, 88 predicted proteins | sample PPLLaktember2015_FD_87032 | JGI IMG/M metagenome (GOLD analysis project Ga0105102, IMG submission 87032) | Freshwater sediment microbial communities from Prairie Pothole Lake near Jamestown, North Dakota, USA - PPLs Lake P7 Core (6) Depth... | ecosystem: Environmental > Aquatic > Freshwater >...
GATTACTTGCAGTACTTCCTCACTGGTTAGTTCGATGCCTCGCTCTCTTGCAAGTCGCAGGATCTCCTCCAGGGGTTTATCCTTGTGGTAGATGATGTGGACAATCTTCTGCATACTGACGGCCATTCGTTGAGGTTCGCTCTTCACGAGCTACATTGTCAACACGTCATGGTTGATCTTGACCCTGCAGGGAACCCCATTGGGTCATTGACAACATAGACACCGAAATGGCTAACCGAGGTCTCAGTAGGCATATTCCGTTACAGGCCTGATCCCAAACTCAGGTTTGATCCCCAGCTCGAACATCTCGTGGATGACGACGGTGATGTTGTACGCCAAGACCTTGCAGAGAACCTCGTTGTACTGGGCAACCATGTCCTTCGACTTGACCGACCCGCCCAACTTCCTCTTGAGGGCGCTGAACGTGGACTCTACGTTGGAACGTTGATGGTAGTGCTTGGCGAACTCATCTTGCCGGAACCAGAACAGCCTCCAGAGCCTTTCCCATGCTAGTGATCCGCTTCCTTGCGAATCACTCTTGAAGGGGATGTACGGGCTTGCTCCGAATGCTTCGATGGTCATCAGGTTAATGTTCGACAAGTAGCCCTTGTCAGCACTGACCTCTTGAACGTTGAATTTGTCCGACGTTTGCTTCAGTAGTTCTGTCAATTGAGTGGTATCGGCAACGAAGCTTTCAGTAACTTCGATAGCCGTGATCACGTTCGTCTTGCAGCCAACCATGGCGTGGGCCTTGACCCACCGCTGTTGTTTTTGCTCCTCTGCCTGACCATACTTGTAATCGAACCAACGGTTGTAGGTGCTGGTGCTGAACCCGGTTGCGTCAGCAGCGAACTGGGTTTCGACGGGCACCAAAGGGAGGGCACTGACTTGGATCAGCTTCTTCAGGATCGGGGTCAGCTCTTCCATACCAAGGCATCGACTGATGGAGTTGTAGTGAGGGGCGTGTTGAATGTGCCCGTGTTCACGACATTCTCGAATGTCCGTGCTCGCTCGCCGACCAGAGAAGCCGGAGTACACCTTGGTGACGGCCGAGTAGATCATGTCCGCCATCGGAATTCGGGGCCGTCCCTTCGCCTGCTTGGGCTCCGGCACCAACCGGCAAAGATCTTTGAGTAGGATCTCGAAGTACTCTCGCTCAAGAACCTGTCCAGCATTGTAGGCCGGCCAATCTTGCTTGTAAACTGTCTTGGCCGGCACGGTTGTATCCTCGCATTTGATATTTCCTTTCTTGATTTCCGGGTCTTGGAAGAACCTAACTGCGAATATGTGCTTGCAATCGAGGCCCCATTCGTCGAAGTCAGGGCAAGTGCAGGTGTTCTTGGTGACATCGACCGTGTAGCGAGTCTTCGGGAGCCTTTGGGAAAGAACAACCCAGGTCTTCCCGTCAGGGGCTGGTCGGAGTCGTCCACTAATGGCGATAGCCTTTCCTCGTTCAAGCCTACCTTCAAGAGCCGTTGTCATAGACTCTATGACGGATAAGGCACCGGGAACTCAACTTGAGCTAGGACAGGGAATGTCACATCTGGGATTCGGACAAGCTAATCGTCTTATTGGGTCGCATCGTCGATGGATCCAGATCCGCTTGTTGTTCGAGTAGCAACCAGGTTTGCCGCCCACAGGCAGACTCTCATCAAGGTCAATGCACCAGTTGATGAGGGGGTTGCCGAGGTGGTGTCAACCCTTTCATTGTTCCCGGTCATCACCTTGGATAGCTGCCAAGGGAACGATATCAATCACAAGGCTGAAATCTCTTTCAGGCATGCTGATAGCGATATGGCCAGCGAGATAGGTGCTACCGAAGCTAGGCACCGAGCTGCCGATTTCTTCGTGTGGCTCACTGAGCAAATCGGTCATTGGTTCCCCTTCAATAGAAGCGATCGACCTCGATTGCTTGCCGAATGCTATGGACGTGAAAGACTTCAATTTACGTTTACTTGGGATAACACGAAGTCACCAGAGATCGCGAAGATGCTACGGGAAATAGCGTCAGGTCTTTGATTTGCCGTAGCTCTCGGTGTTCTTGTGGCACCTCACACAGAGAATACGGCAGTTCGTCACGTGATCTGAACCACCCTCAGATACGGCGATCCAGTGGTGAGCTTGCCAAGCCTCATAGTTGTCCGCGGTTCCACGATCCTTCCATTCGAATTCTTGTGGACATGGGCCAACGTGCCAGCAGTTGTCCTTCTTGCATTCGCATCTTCCACCTGCATGCTTGAATCTGGCCATCACAGTTGATTCGCGGAAATCGGCTAACTTGGTGAATGATGCAAACTTGGTGGCAATCTTTCTGATCAATTCTGTGTCAGTCATTCAGGGTCCCTTCAATCGCTTAGGGTATTGGTGGTTCGTTCTCTTGAAGTACCTTGCCAGGTCGATACAACTTGTCTGCTCCTCGGACTACGAGATCACTTGATCGGAGTCCATACTTCTCAGCCTTCTTCTCGATTCCGCAGACGGTTCCCGATGCCTGAAGTGACTTGCATCCGACAGTATGAGCCAATTCCTGCAGCTCGATTCCGCTCTGTCCCCGCCCTCGAACAATGGCGAGGATCTTTCGAATGAGGACACACTCGGGGCTTGAGATGTCAGCACAGAAGCGTTGCCAAGGGCTCCCCTTGATCGGGATCGGCATCGACTTGCGAGGTCTTCCTACTGGCCTCGGTACTTTCTGTTTGCGATTCTCCCAGGCAACAGCTTCCGAGATCGTGTCTGCCTCGACAGAACCGTTGGGTAGGAAACGAAGCGGCATAGAATCCTCTAGAGTGGAGTCTGAGCCTACTGAGGGAGTCCAGATAGACTTCCCCCAGCCGCCTGACTGACTCTATCTGGCGGTTACCCACCACCATCTGAGGCGGATGACCAAGGGAGGGATAAACCCTACCCATAGGGCGAATGTACCCATTGGCCGGCTCCTTTGACAAAGGTCCAAATCAAAAACGACTTGCGCGACCGTCAAAATGGAGCGAGAGTTCTTGAACTCAATCGACCAGATTGACGTTGACCGGTTGTTCGGGCTTGGTTTTCCAGACGTGGGCCTTACTGACCGGGGAATTTGGTGGACTGGCCTTCTAACGAAGGCCTTTCTGCTTTAAGGATCAGAACGTCACGTTACCTCCCTGCGTTTGAGTTCCGGTCCTGGGAAGTACATGACCGTTCCTTGTGACCGGTCGATGACGATAACATCCTCAAGCTGAAATCCAGCAGCCTTGATGTTGCGCTGGATTCCGCCATTGAGCACCCCGGTGAACCAGTTTGGTTCCTCCCCGAACTGAACCGCGATCCTCTCGGCCGAAAGACCATTTGCGGCTCCGTCCTTGATAAGCTGGAGAACCTTCTTGGGGTTTGGCTTCAGGGCGGAAAGGAGTCTCTTCCACGCCTTATCCCGGTCGAGATCTTCATTTACCGGCTGCCTAGCCACTACTACCGGAGCACGCACCACTGGTTCCACGTTCGGCTTTGTTCCATCCGCGAACTCGTGAACACTGGGGTCAAAGCCGTTGCCCTGGAGTAATTTGATGGCTTTGACGAGAGACTGGACATCCTCAGTCTCGATTTGCACGACAAATCTTGACATAAGAACCTAGTGGTACCCTAGGCCTATAAGTCATGCAAGTCTTTTTGAGTGGCAGAGTTTTGAGGCAAGACTTCGGCCTGCCTCAAAATTAGTGCCTTAGAAGTCTATTTGAGGCAAAGCCCACCTGCCCACGTCATCAAGCGAAGACATAACCTTTCGAACATTTTCCACTACTACTTCATAGGGGGGAGTTCCATAGAGCTATCCTAAGTACACCTTTTTGGTCATCTCTTCTCATTCTGCGCATGAGAGCTTCTGACTCGTCTACTCTCTGTAAGTTCATAAGAAGGTCTTGATCGGGTGGAACACCTGGGAGCCACTCACCCGCATCTATCCAGTATTGAGCTGTTTGCTTACTGGCCAATTCCTCGGGATCGAACCGTGGCGAAAGGTTGAGCATGGTCGGCGGGGCCGAAGCAGAGCTAAGCGCAGCGTCCAGTGAGAGGTCTGAATAGCGGTTCGGTGTAGTAATTCTATGCTCCAGAGTATTCAAGTTAGGTGGTATTGGGTAGAATATGGTGAGACTAGGTTCCAAGCTTTGGAGCCTGGAACAGTGGTTAGCTATAGGAGTCTTGGCGAGGTAGTCGCTACGGATTACCAAATTGGTGATGGAGTAGGTCTCTTACCGTTTGAGGCTGAGCAGCTTTTCACTTGTACAAGGGATGAGGCTTTAGCTAGTGTGACGAAAAGGGCTGCGCCTCTTGTGACGCTTGGGTACCGGCTCGGGTTAAGTGATGGGAGTCTATGGGTGTGGGTTCGTCGCCAAATGGGTGACTTGGGTATGGGCTATGCAAGCATCAAGATGGAGCCTCGATTCTCAGTTTGGGAACAGAGCGCGGCGTTTGATCATCTTCCACGAGAAGTCAGTGTCGAGTTGTAAGTCCTAACTTGATGAAGAGTCGGCAATGGTAATTCCAGAATTCATCAGAGTCCTCTCCGACATCAACGAATCCCTGAGACACATACCAGGCTATCAATTTGGCTAATGGTATTGGTTTGATTAGGGTCAGAGACGCTTTACCGTGTATCGGCTCCCTATCTTGCAGTTCATTAATGCCTCGTTCATATGGGCTTGGCTGGCATCGAAGGACTGTGGCATGTTGCTTTTGTGCTGTAACGAGGACTTCTTTCAATAGGGTATTCTTGTAGCCGAGGGCTTTTCCTCGATAGGCTCTCAGTAGATATATGTCGTCTAGCCTCGCTGTTCGAGGGTCGTTCTTTTCGAAGCTTAGAGTAGCATCACCTACTTGATTGCCTGCATGATCAAGCATTTCGATTAGAATTACTGCAGCCGAGTTACGGGATTCAATTGGGGTTTTGCGAAATACGGGCATAGAAACGAACGACACCTACGACAATCAGTTGGATTTTGAACACTTTGGCCTTCCAGTTTTTCATCCGCGTTGAGCCACCTCGACTGCCGTTCCTTTCTAGAACCCATCCGGAATAACTGGCGTTGAGCTTGTGGGAGCACTAGAGTTACCAGTTCGAGTACCCCAACACTTCATCGTGCCTCTTCGAAGTACGGCGCAAGTTGATCCGCCAGTACCCCCCATACCAACTGCAATGTCAATTGCGTCGGTGATGTCAGGGATTGGATTTACTACACGATAACCAGTGGTTTGGTCATATTCGGTAAAATCCTTATTGACCGTTGTCCCATCACCGAGTTCTCCAGCGATGTTAGACCCCCAGCAATGAGTGACTGCAGTGGGGGTGAGCTCGGGTCGACTAAATAAGGCGCAAGCATGTGATGCTGCTACCACTATCTTGGAAATCATCAGGTTGGTCCCCCGATATTCTATTTGTCCGGCAACGGCCTCAGGGTTAGTAGTGGTTGAGTTCCCATTGCTGACGATTCTTGACCCCCAACAGTAAGCTGAGCTGGAAGCGCTGTAGCATATGGTTGTGGAACCTACCGAAAGTTGAATTGCATTTGATACTTTTGAGATCAGTACTGGAGTAGATGAAAAGTAAGCTCCTGTTGGGAGTGGGAATTCCCCGTCTCTGGATGTACCCCAGCACTTGGTAGTCTTGTTGCTTAATAGTGCACAGGAGAAATCCCCATTCGAGCTAACAGAGATTGCGTTGTCAATGTCGATGACTTGGACCAAAGTTTTCGAATAGTAGTTCGTGGAGCTACCGTCGATGCCATCACCCAAGGTTCCGTACCGTCGATACCCAACACACTTTACAGTGTGATCAGCTAGGACCACACAAGTAGTATACCCTCCAGTAGTCACCTGAAGGGCCCCATTAACTCCGACCATTTGAACTGGATTTGGGGTAACCGTCCAATCTGCAAGGGTACCAGTCGGGTGATCTGAACCAGCCACCTCGTTTCCCAGTTGCCCCCAGGTATTCATCCCCCAGCACTTCACGGTACCGTCAACTAGTAGTGCACAGCTATGACTGAAATACGTAGACACCTGGATTGCATTTGAGATTCCGTTTACGAGGACTGGGGTTGCACTGTCGGTCGTGGTCCCATTACCGAGTTGCCCCCAAAGGTTAGTTCCCCAGCACTTGACGTGGCCATCACTGAGGACCACGCAGGTTTGCGTTCGTCCAACTGAAACCTGAACTGGTACAGGGGTAGACCCTGAGGTGGTTCCACCTGTCGAAGGGCTTCCGCCAGTAGCAGGGTTAGAACCTCCGGTTGTGGCAGTTGAGGAACCACCTGTCGGAGCGGTTCCACTAGTTGTCTTCGTTGAAGTCCCACCCGTAGCTATTGTCGAGCTCCCGCCGGTGGCAGCTGATGCTCCTCCAATGGGTATCATTGAGGTTCCCCCGGTAACTGATGATGACCCTCCGCTAGTTGAGGATGCTCCGCCAGTGAGAGTCATCGAGTTCCCTCCTGTAGACTTCCCTCCAGTAGTTGTTGAAGAGCTGCCACCAGTGGACTTCCCACCAGTGGAAGATCCACCGGTAATCACTGAGGACTTCCCACCAGTAGCTATCGTAGAACTGCCTCCGGTAGACTTTCCACCAGTGGAGGATCCCCTGGTAATCCCTGAAGACGTTCCCCCAGTGGCTGATGAAATCCCTCCAGTGGTCGTCATCGAGCTCACCCCAGTGGTTGTTGACGTTCCCCCCGTAGCTGCCAACGAGTTCCCCCCGGATTCGGCCGTCGAGGATTTTTCGATTGCCGTCGCGGAGCTTCCCCCGAAAGATAGTTCACCACCCGTTTCTGAAGGAGTGTTGACCGAACCCCCCGTGTGAGTGCTGGGGTTATTGGTGGCGGGAATCGATCCCCTAGAAGGCTTTGGGGAGCTTTCCCCTGAAACTTCGGTTTTTGAGGGAGATCCAGCTGCGGCTACATTGCTCAAGACCTCACTTTCGCTCTCATTCATGCTGGTAGTCGCACAAGCGGGAACGAAAGCCAGTGTAACCAAAAGTCGGAGAGTGGAGTTTTTCATTTTTACACGTTATTGTATTACGTCCAAAAAGTTCATTTCTCAACCTGAATCGTAAGTACGGATCAACTTGATATCGTACGATCGGTCACCTACGAATCAGATGTAATTCGGGGTAGATGCCAACGTAATCACGGCTCCAATGGCCCATCGATACCTTTGCTTCTGGGAACGAATCTAGACCTAAAGGTAGAGAATGTCGAACAATTACGGCGATGACGTCTCCAGAGTCAAGAACTCTGGAGACGTCAAATTTTTGTGTCTTCTGGGGTATTGGAGTCAATGAGTAGTCCTTGTTCAACCTGCGGGAAGTCAGGTGAGTTCCGAAAGGGACATCGCCAGTGCAAAGAATGTGAGAAGTCCTATGGCAGAGAGCGTTACTCTCTGAGGAAGACTGACTTCCAAGCCTATAGAGAGGCTAATCGGGAGCACTATCGTCGTAAAAATGTTGAGATCTGTCGTCGCAGGAAGGCGGAACGGCACCTAGAGATAGACAGATTGAAGAGTGTTCCATGCAAGGATTGTGGTTTACTCTACCCACCCTATGTTATGGACTTTGATCATCGAGATCCTACCCACAAGAAGAGTGAGATTAACTATCTCATAAATAAGACCACCGCTCCTTGGTCTAGGATTTTGAATGAGATAGCCAAATGTGATATAGTTTGTGTATGCTGTCATCGAATGAGAACTTGGAACCCACCACTGAAACCACTCGATGTTCGGCGTAAGCTCATTATCGGTCTAAAGAATGTTCCATGCAAGGATTGCGGTAGGTTACTCCACTATTGTCAAATGGACTTTGATCACGTACAGAGTTTTAAGGTTGATCTCGTGTCGAATATGAAAAGTAGAGATGCTATCTTACGAGAGGCCTCTAAATGTGAGGTAGTTTGTGCAAACTGTCATCGGATGAGAACTCAGTTTCAAGCACAAGGGGCTAAACGTAATGACCTAAATGAGATCGCTATGACTTGGGAGAGAAATATCAGAGGTGGAGTTCAAACTGTAGTCACTGCGCCTGCTAGTAGGGTAGTAATCCCAGCAATAAGACCATGGCATAAGTTTGCAGGGAAGATGACAGATCGTGAGGTAGCAACTAGATTTAGCACATCACCTGTCAATGTGTGCACCTATCGAAAGAAGGTCGGTATTCCTTCTTTTAGGTCTTCCAAGCAGAAGCAAACCCCTATGGAGACTATAAATGACTGACCACCTCGGAGAAGGCGTTAGTAGAGTTCTTGACCCAGCGACCACCCAGTATTTGAGTGTGGTTTGGCAGGAAGGTGCCTGCCCTCTCGACTCCGAGTGGAACCTAGTTGGGGATCTTGCGGCTGATCTAAATCGCCAGCAAGTCTTGCGTGGTATCCCTTCTGGGTGGTTTGGGAACGACATCAATCCCTCGAAGGACTTCCAGACGGACCCGACGTGGTCCAATTGGTTCAAGTTCGGGCGGCAACGTTCTGGCGACAAGCAGTCCATTATGTGGGCCAATGTCAACGGGTGGTTGATCCCAGTCACGGGGACCAAGACTGGGGACCCGCCAGGAAGTCCAAATAATACTGACACCTGGAACAAAATCCTTCTTGATCCACCCCCTGGATCTGCGGGAGACGCTCGCGCTGACTTCATCTTCCTAGAAATATGGAAGGCCCGTGTTTGTCCGTACCCTTCAACGCTCAACAAGCCGAATGGATCGGCTATCTACCGTTATGGCAACGTTGAGGGTGGGCAAAGCTATCTTCCGGATGACTTGATTGATCCTGAGATCGGAGAGGCCACCACCGAACGAGTTCAGCTCCAATATCGGATTCGAGTGGTCAAGGGTCTCATTAACCTAAGCACTAATCCAGACGGATTCGACCAATCAGTGGTCAAAGCTCAGGGTTCTCAAGCAACACCCCCCTCAGTAGGTGGTTTCTCGTTCACGAACATGCGTGAAGAGCTAGGTGACCCTGGCTTATGGCGAGCAGGGGATGGAACTGAGAATAGTTTAGGGACTGTAGACGGCTATTCCTACGCCATCCCGATTGCAATTACCTTCCGGAGAAATTCCATAGTATGGGCGGGGGAGCCAGCTCAAAACTTGAATGGGGGTTTCAATCGAAACCCAAGTGCAGTGGATCGAACTGGAACTACAACGTTCTCAACGATCCCAACCCTCGCTGCTGATCTGTCTTCATCGGCTTTGAGTGCGACGCTAGTTTCAGCTTCTAACATTCCGCTCCCAGCAACGCCAACGTCTACCGTACTGATCAAGATCGACGAAGAGCTCCTCACCTATTCGTCGATCTCAGGCACCGCCATCACGTTGACTGGGCGTGGAGTGAATGGAACTGCGGCCGCTATTCACTATGCTGGTGCAACCATCACGGTGGTATCGACTCGTCCTGATGGGTTGTATTCGGATCAGGTCACCCTGACTGATATCCTAGACCTTCGTCACGCGGTAAATCCAGCTGGGTTCAATTACACGAACCTTCTCAAATCGAATCTGGACAAGTTGCTCAAAGGGCAACTCAGATCCAATTGGAAGAGAACTGGAACAGATCCGAGAGGGATCTATCTTGTCTATGAAGACAAGATCAGTGCTACTCCTCCGGTCAGTTTGGGGATCACGCAGCTTGATGCTCCGGATCATATTCGGCTGGCTTTCTCGGACTCAGCTATTCAGCAACCGGTTGAGGTCATAGTTGCCCCTGTAACGCTTCCAGCCACTCTGCCTGCGGTTGGTACCGTCACTTGGGGTCTTACTATTCAGTCTACTATTTTGACTCAAGCAGCTGACCAAAAATGGACTGTTGGGGATCAGATTAGTATCCCAGTGAGTCAGTTCAAGAATGGGGTACCTCTAGCGGATACCGATCAAATTCGGTTCCTCAATGATCAACCCTCATCCGGGACTGGAACTACCTACGGAACTTTTCAGCTCATCGACTCTACGTCGTTGAGGGACTTCGTGAATGAAGGAGTTGAGATTGGGGATACCCTAGTCATCTTCTCTGGAGCGGCCGCAGGATCCTATACTATTACGGAGGTAACGACCACAGTAATCACAGTGAATACTGTGATCCCGGCAGCTACCTCAACCTATGTAATTCGTAAGGGTTCTGGGGCAATCCAAATTCGTATTGACGGTCAAGCACCTTTGGCTCAACACCGTTTTGAGCTGACCCCAGGTAACCCACTTCCAACAGAAGACCTGACGATCACTCTACGAGGTTCGGGTAGTCCCTTCCCAACGACCATCGGATCCTCCAATCTATACATTACGACTCAGATTCAGTATGGAGGTGGTCGTGGTCTATCAAGGCGACCTGATTCAATTCACAACGTCACCTTATTGAACCCTGACTCTCAGCTTCTCCATCAGACTGAGTACACTCAGTCTGGTACTTTTCCACTGCGTACTGCTTGGACCTCACTTTGGAGCAAATATCGAGAGGCTACATACAAGAGTCTTCTTCCAGTAACCGCAGAAGCCTATGCAGATCTTGGGTCCAAGACTGTGGTGGTCACTCCGTTCCAAGCGATAGAGTTTCCGGTTCCTATAACAGTCGCTTCCAGTAGTATCATGCCGCTTGGAATTGCGGATCCTCTAGGGGTGTTTAGTCACCTTAGATACGTAGCGCTACCCCGACACTTAGTACCAGGTTGGTCCGCTGTAAATATTCCAATCATTCCTGTTACAAGTGGTGGAATCTTCCATCGTGGTATTAACTTCATGTTGATGTCACATGAGGGTAATCCACCTAATACCTCTCAATTCAACCCGGAGTACATCAGCTACACAATAGGTGGGGCTTCATGTGCTATTTTCTCTACCCTCGACCTTCAGACATCTGCTGAGGCTACTTACAGCACCTCGATGTCTTATAGTGGGCATGGGTATACCTCAGCCTATGCTGGTATTCGAAAGTTCAATGATGACCCCAGTGTTGTAGGAGCGCTATCCACAGCTCGAGGTCTTGGTCGTCATGGCTTGGAGCTTCCGCCGTACTACGGAATTGCACGGTTATTCGCGGTATACGAGGCTCAAGACTACAAGACTCGGGGCTCGAACTTCAATGTGGCCTCTGGTGGCGACCGATCTTTGAATGGTGCGGGTGCCACCAACCTGCTGAGGGATAGCTTCAACGGTACGACCTTCTGGATTGAGTTGGATGCTAATGGGGATAGCACCTTCATCTTGAATGCTGACGCTATTGATATTTCGAAGTCCCCTAATCCAATCACAACATTTGATGATGGGGATTATGTTGTCGAATCCTCTATATTTGGTTTTGGTCGAGGTTCCTTTGATATCAGTCAGCCTTTCAAGCTAGCAGTCATCACTTCGGCTCCAACCCCTCTTCTTTTGACCCCAAACGCCATCCTACCTGGGCCACTGTTTGGTTCGGATACAGCCCTCATCAACTACAGTAGGACCCCGTACCAGGGAGATGCGTGGGGGACAACCTCGACATTCTCGGACAAGGGGTACACTCCCGGACCCCTCACGAGTGCGAACGCCTACCAATTGTCCTCGACTGAGCTGAACCCAACAGGGCTCACTAGGCCGAACCAGAAGCCCTTGGAAGTACTCGCTTCCGTTGGGTTCATCACCACCTTGGGTACAGGTCGTCTATCTGGCGATTTCTCCCTATCCAACGCCTACGACATTCGAAACGTAGGTTATGAGGATCCTATTGACCCGGCTGCTCCGTACCCACCACCAAGTTCCGGAGCTCCTCGCCCGCTCGTCAAGTCTGGAGCCCTTGGCAGCCTCTCTAACTATGGGGATCTCGAAGCCAACCCAGAGTACCTAGGGTGCACTGAAAGGCTCCCCTTGGGCGGCCTGTACCGTGATAAAGACTTCCACGGGTCGAGGTTCTCAGACGAGTTCTCCTCGCCTTTGGTCTATGTCGATACGGCCGGAGTTGGTTCGGGTGTGGCAGGGTTGGCTCGAACTACAGAGCTTGACCAGGATGAGGTTTTGGCTATGCCAGCCTCGGTCTCTGCAGGCGTTCCTGGTGACGTTCTGGTGATGGTGGATGGTGAGCATTCCAATTACACTCAATTGCTAAATTATCGAACCAACCGAGGTGGTTCGGTGTTCGTTGGCTCCGGGGATCGCCCTGGAGGTGAGGTTTTTGCTACCTACTCAAGGTTGACGGGATCTGGGAAGGGCACCCGAGTTCTCGTTGGGCGTGCATTCTTAGTTCGGAACGCTCCGACCCTTGTTGGGGCTACCCAGGTTTCTGGGGGTGACGAGTTGATGCTTGCCATCACGACTGAGGTCATGGAGTTGGGTACGACGCCTATCGAGGCCATGATCCTGATCGGTACCAATGGATCTGGTGAAGGGTATGCCGCGGCTGATTACTACCGAATTGAAGGCCATCCCCTTATCGCCAACCACACCTGGTACGACGTTGACCCAAGCGTAATCCAACTTCCTCTTGGTAAGACGATTGCTCAGATCACCGCTCCATCTCCGACGCCAGTTATCCCGATTGGAGCCAATAACTCGGTCTACTCGAGTGATGGTGTTCGTAACTTCTGGTCGAATATTCCTACTTTTACTGGTGGAACCTTCCTTAACCTCAGTGTTCTGAACAACTTGAATCTGGGAACTCAGGGGACATCCTTCTCTGGGGGTTCCGTTATTTTCACTCAGTATGCGCTACCCAGCATCACTCAAGCTGATGCTGCTCCTGGTGTGGATGGTCGAACTCTTCAGATTACGGCTCAAAAACCTGTTCCAAATTCAGTTATTACGCCAACTAATGGTGGGGATCTTAGTCTCTCTTCAGCTAGTGTGACTGCAAGCACCCCAATACTCGCCAATACTGGTAACCTCGAACTTAGATCAGGATCCTTAGGCTCATTTCTTGTCGGGGATACTGGAGGTATTGACCTTGCATCTGGAAATCAACAAGGTATTGGAAACTCTGGAACGGTCTCCCTAGCTACAGGTTCGACAATATACGGGAATTCTGGGACGGTAGCTCTAGCCACAGGGTCGTCGACAGTATCCGGAAACTCTGGGACGGCATCCCTAGCCACAGGTTCGGCAGTAACCGGAGACTCTGGGTTGTTATCCCTAGCTACAGGTGTGGCAACAACCGGAGACTCTGGGTTGTTATCTCTAGCCACAGGTTCGGTAACAACCGGAAACTCTGGGACGGCATCTCTAGCCACAGGTTCGGTAACAACTGGGAACTCAGGAGATCTTGAACTGTTTTCTGGAAATGTGTCCGGGCTAAGTGGTAGTGGGGGTTCAGTTACAATAAGGGGTGGGGCTGCAAGTAATGCTAGCAATACTACAGGGTATGGAGGTAGCATCTTCTTGAGAGGAGGTGCTTCATCATCATCTGGATCCGGATCTGGAGGTGACATCTCTTTGATTGGCGGCTCATCCGCATCTGGATCTGGAGGTAGTGTACTTCTATATAGTGGGGGTTCAGCTACTCCAGGAGTAATTAGGGGAATCATTGGTGGAGCTCTAGGGGTTACCTACCTATCAATCTCTAACGCCAATCTAATTGTAGGGCCTGTATCAGTAGCACAAGACTATTCAATTCAGTTTGCGATTGATACCACAAATCCCACTATAAGTCAGCAGGACCAAGCAGGTCCTGGTAAAACCCTCACGATAAAGGCCTCAGATGTAGCTGTCGCTAGCACTGGCATCGGTGGGTCTCTGAAACTTCTGTCTGGAGTAGGTAGGAGTGCCGCTCATGGATCTGTTGAGATCGCCACTCCGAGTGGGAATAGGTTAGTTGTTTCCAATGACTTAGTGCGTCTTTCTACAACCATTCTTGACTTTGATAAGACAGTAGTAGACCCCCAGATTCAACAGGAAACTGCAACAAGCTCTGGTGGGGCACTCATGACGATCCGTGCTCAAGATTGTCCTTCTGGATTCGACGCTGGTTCCCTTTATTTATCTGCTGGAAGTTGTGCGGGTACTGGACAAGGTGGGGAGGTTCGCATACTTGCCGGGTGGGGTACAACTCCAGGTAGAGTCTTCTGTAATATAGCATCAGTCAACTCTACCTTCGAGGTACACACTTCTGGTATTACTGTACGAAACCCAACTAGTGGAGCGTGTGGGATCCACCTTACAGATTCGACTGCGGGACCCACAATAGATTCTGGAGCAGGTGGACTCCTGTATTGTTTGAGTGACCAGTTGCAATTTGTAGACACTAACGATATAACATACAACCTGACAAGAGAGATAGTTAGTGGGTCTGATGTTTCTTCTATTGGACTAACCGCCTACACAAGTTCAACTTGGACTACAATTCAAGAGATAACACTTAATAGTAACTGTAAGAGTGGTGATATTGTTGAAGGTGTGATTTTCTTCAGCGCTATTTTGAGCGCTGCTTCCTCGGGATCTCCTTACCCTGGAATTAGAGTTAACTTCAGTGATGGGGTCACTACTGGTCTAGACTCACACACTAAGACCCCCTACTTTTATGGTTCTTTACTTTGGATAGATTACACAATTCCCTTCTCTCATGTAGTATCCGGCGCGGGGTATCTTACTGAAAAACTGAAGTTAGAAGCTCGTTCAGATGATGTCGTTTCACTCAGTGTTACCTGTAGTACAACTACTGCGGTTACTGATGGGATTTGGGTAAGATACAGAATTATCCGACCTACAATTCTCTGAGTAACAGCTTAGGAGCTGAAGATGGATATCAATGCCTTCGCTAGTGCGATCTTCAACTTCCAAACGGTCTATTTCTGTCTGGCAATCTACGTCCTAACTTACTTGATCCGTAGGCTTTTCGAGGGTACCTGGAAGGTCCTCGTTCAGCAGGGTGGCGTCAAGAAGGGGTCGTTGCCGGTTAGGATCTGGGCTGAGGTGGTTGTCCCAATTCTCCCGATCATCCTCGGTGGTGCTCTGAGCTTCGCCGCTAAGACCTTCGTTTGGCCTGACTACGCCATGAAGACCAAGTTGGCCCGGGTGTTCTACGGGTGCATCTGTGGTTTGTTCTCAGCTTTCATCTACAACAGAATTCGAGGGTGGTTGAAGAGCGGTACTTCTGCCTCAGCGGGAGATGCCTCGGAACCAGGTGGACTTACGGATCTGGTGTTGGATGGGTCTACGCATCCGGGACCGCCCGTCCCTGAGCCCCCGAAGGCAGATCCACCCAAAGCAGCCTGAGGTATAAATGACTGAAGTAACTGAGACTTTCGGAGCCAGGTTTTGGAAGGTTTTCAAAGGGGTGTTCGCCGGGATCTGGTCCTTCATCAAGAGGACCAGCCCCAAGCTACTAGGGCCGATCGCGGCCCTAGTAGTAATCGTGATTGCCATCGTTCTGGTCTCGATGGGATTCAAGGAGCTTCAGATTGGTGGACTGCTGGGGAAGCTACTCGGCAAAAAAGGTGGGTTTGACCCGGGCAAGGGTCCGACAGTAGAGACCGCCAACACCATTGATCCAAAGCGCGTGGACGCCGACGGCAAGCTCATCCCTCAGGGGGTCTCGGACGCGAAGGGTGACACTCAGGCGGTGGTGGTCCCTATCCAGCCTCCAGGTCTCTTCTCGGACCCCACTCAGGTGGTCTTCACGGCTCCTGGGGACACCAAGTCTACGGTGGTTGATTTGCCGGATGGAATTAGGTCCAAGGATGTCGAGCAAGTAATCGTGGTGAGACCAGAGGTGTATGTTGTAACGGTAAAGGATAGCTCTGGAATCTCAGCCACAAGGGTAGACGAACTTCTGGCCAAGTACCGAAAATGAGTTTTGGCCCCTTAACCTCTGGATAATCCAGTTGTTGTTCCACGGTAGGTAACTATGACGCTCAAACTCAGTCCAGTCGATCAACGCATTGCTGCTAGGGTCAAGGTTCGTTACGCCTGTTTTGCTAAGAGAGCCGACCCAATCGATATCAACGATTACTCAGGGGCACTTCGAGCTCTCAAGGCAATTGATCCGCTTCTTGGAGGGTTGGAGACCATCTCCGATAGATATGAGACTGCAGCGAAGAAAGCTCTGGATGAATTTGCCACCAGTGTGGCTAAGATTCCGGCGGAGTTAGAGAAGCTTGGGGTTAACCCAAAGGGTATTCAACGATTCCACACTCAGTTGGTGAATTTGATCAAGGTAGCTAAGAAGGGTGATGCCGTACGATCCTACAGTCCTGCTAGCGATGCTCCGTTGAGTAAAGCGAGAAACGTTCTGCAAAGCCTTGGTAGAGCTGCACTAAAGTCCTCCGGGGCTGGAACCCAGGTAACCGACTTCTTGAACAAAGGAGTGGTGGAGCCTTTTACTTCGCTGATGAGGGCTTGCAATGACTGGTATACGGCTGTTAGAGATGACGTTACCAAGATCAATGACCTACTGTCGAATGCCAAAGTTAATCCAGAGCCAATGTCGAGTAGTCTCACTCTGACCAAAGAATATGAGAGTTATCGTAGGGCCCAAAGAGAGTTCGCTAATCAAAGTAGTGAGCTTCTAAGAACGATTCAACATAACCTCATTGGTCTACCAAGCGCTGGCGGTGGATTCGAAGATTGTACTGACGTCAACCTGTGTATCACAACAGCGGTCAAGGTTTTCAACGAAGTTCTGAAGCTCCACCTGAGCTTTGGTAAGGAGTGGGGTGACTTCACAACCAAGAATCAAGCTCAAGAGAGCGGGCAGAGATCACTGTATGCCCGTGTTCTTTGATAGCACTGGGACGGTGTAGAAGGGGCTATGAAGCACCTCCAGTTATCCTTGGCCTTGCTCTTGTGCTCGAGCTCAGCTTGGGCTCAAGTTGTCTGCAGTGAGGGATCCACCTGTGTCTCGGATGCAGATCTGAAGACCTTTGTCTACTTATTGGAAGAGAAGCACTGCCTTCAGACAACGCAACCCACAATCCAACTGGATCCGGTCACAGTCATAGTTGACAAGGATGGTCGACTCTATTACTCTGGCGCTGACCCAAAGCCCTACACTCTGAAGTTGAGTTGGTGTAATTACGAGGTAACAGCTACGGGAAAAGTGGCTCTGACCGTTGCCAAGAACGAGCTCCCAGTTTGGGGCTTCCGGTTTAGGCCCAAGTTCGCCGGTAGCTACCTGTTCGTTGACGGGTTCTCCAGCACCAAGGCGATTGATGGAGTTGACGTCGGAGTCTTGTGGGATTTCCTCTACTACAAGTCCGTCAACCTCAATGTCTCTACGGGGTTCCGATCGATCGGTGGGGGTGTTGGGTTAGACCTATTCAAAAGTATAACACTATACGGTGGGTATGCTTTTTCATGGTGGACTTTGAAGCACAACCCTAGTATCGGGATTGGTTTTGCACTTTGGTGAGTCGGTGTAACAGAACCGATGCCAAAAGAGTCTGCGGCGGTCAAAGAGCAGTACGAAAAAGTGTATGAGCACCTGAAGAAAGTCAGGGCTAGCACTACTGTTGAGATCAAACCCACTCCTATGATGCGTACGGAGATCCGTGGGTTTGATGGGAACATTGAACCACTGAGAATCCGATACTATCAGGTACAGGGGATTTACCATCTCTTGGTCATGAATCGGATGGTGCTTGGTGACGGGACGGGTTTGGGGAAGTGCGTAACTAAGGATACTCTTCTAAATACTGATCAGGGTATATTGGAAATCGAATCCTTAAGGCCAAAAGGAGTCAGAATAGAGGGGTTTTATCAGTTACCTAACCCAGTGTCTGTATGGACTGGGATGAGGATGGCTCCGGTCAAGAGCTTCTATTGGGGTGGGGTGAAGCCGACCATCAAGGTGACTACCAGAAATGGGTTCGAAATTGAAGGTAGTTTGGTACACCCAGTATACACTCGGCAGGGTTTAAAAGAGGGGTTTATTAGGCTTTCTGAACTGAAAGTGGGGGATCACATTTGTATAGACCGTGGGGAGTCTCCGTTCCCACTTGAGGAGCCTACAGTCAAGTTTGACTTATTCCAGTGCAAGCGAGGGTTCACCTACCCAACGCACCTAACACCCAAACTAGCACTTCTACTAGGATGGCTTATCAGCGAAGGGAACCGCAACCGCACCAGTGTCCAAGTGACTCAGCATGTGGTATCTAACCCAGACAATCATCGCGAGATTAGGAGTCTGTTCTACGAGCTATTCGGTTGGGAGGGTAATCACAACAGTAAGGTTAAGGACAAACTCATATCGGTAACCTCGAAGGATGTGCGACGTTACTTGATACTCTGCGGGAATAGAGAGGTTCTCTCTGCAGAGAAGAGTGTACCTGATTTGGTAATGCAGGGCACAAGGGAATCAGTCCGGTGCTTTTTGTCTGCACTTATTGAGGCTGAGTGTTCTGTAGTTAGCGGTGGTGGTATAGAGTTCACTACTGCCTCAGAGAAACTCGCCCGACAAGTTCAGTTGCTACTCTTGCGTTTTGGAGTTGTTTCCAATCGTAAGCCAAAGAAGGTTAAGGGGTATGAACACACCTATTGGAGGGTGTGCTTTTTTGGTGGTGATGCAAGGGTCTTCCAAAAGGAGATTGGGCTTCGCTCAAAGCGTAAGATAGCTGCTTTAAAAGCTAGTCTTGCACGACCCTCCAACCCAAACAAGGATTTAGTACCCAATCTCACTTCAGAGATCGGAGATCTAAAAGAGCTAATTCTAGAACGTACCTCTAGGCATGGGGCTAACTCGAATCGAATTGGTTCAGGTATGAAGCAGTTTGGAGAATGCTTCCGGTCAACCCTGAAGAATATCTTGTGCGGCTACCGAGACCCGAGTTATCAATGGTTGCAGAAGCTTCTTGATGTAGCGCATAGCGTTGGGTTGTCCAGTACTGAGGAGTACCGAAGGGTGCTTCAAATCACCCAACGTCATTTCTTCTATGACCCAATCGTATCTCTCGAATACAAGTCCGCTCCTGTGATGGATTTAGAGGTTGATGACTCTGGACATTGCTTTGCAGGAAATGGTTTCATCAATCACAACACGCTCCAGGCCATCGGAGCCCTCTGTTACATCTGGGAACGTGACTCTGAAGTCAAAGTGATGGTAGTGTGCCCCAAGTCTTCGATTGGCCAGTGGTCGTCGGAGATAGAGAAGTTCTCCATAGGGGTGAAGACCTTTCAGGCTACAGGGACCTTCGACAAGAGAAAAGAAGCCTACCAGGCTTGGTTCAACCACAAGGGTCCGGCGGTTCTCATTCTCAACTACGCTTTGGTGATTCGAGATTGGGACCAAGGGGTTACGAAGTCAGATCCCCCACCTGGGGCAAAGAAGGGTACCGTAGTCCTAGCTGGAAGGGGTTATCTTGACGAGATCACGTCGAAGATCCCTAAGCTCGCTGTGATCTACGATGAAATTCAAGCCTGCAAGAACCCAACAACGAAGACCCATCAGACCTGTAAGTTCCTGGCTGATAGATGCAAGAGGGTTTGGGGCCTAACAGCAACCTTATTGCAGAACCATCTGATTGAAGGGTTCGGGATTTACAAGGTCATTCGACCTCAGACATTTGGATCCAAGTCAGGGTTCCTCAATCAGTATTGTGTGACTGAGATGCAGCGGGTCAAGGGTGGGGGAAAGATCCCTATCATCGTTGGTTACAAGAACTTGGCTCAGTTTCGAGAAACCATCGACCCGTTCTTCTATGGGCGGCCCAAGCACTTGGTCTCCAAAGAGCTTCCAACGCTAACCACTAGGGAAGTCATCTGCGAGCTAAGTCCGGCTGAGGATCGTAAGTACCAAGAAGCACTCAGTGGAGTGTTTGAGCTTGGAACTGGGGAAGTCAAGAACTACACAGAGACTAAGCAGATGACCTCCCTGATTTACATTCAGGAGGTTTGCAACTCTCTAAGCCTCGTGAAGTTTGGGGATGACGAGTTCGATAGGCCAGTCACTTCTACGGAGGGTAGAAGCTCCAAGGAGTCTGCACTGGTAGGACTGTTGAGTGAGGAGTTCGATGGTGAGAAGGTCATCGTCTACACGAGGTTCAAGAGTCACTTACCCAGACTTCAAGCGATTCTGACCAAAGAGGGAATCAAGAGCGTAGCTATCTCGGGGGACGTGACGAAGGCGAGCGCTAGGAAGTCTGCTCAGGAGCAATTTCAAGACCTAAATAGTAAGGTCAGCGTGATATTCATCACGGATGCTGGCAGTGAGTCCCTAAACCTGCAAGCGGCAGCAGCAATGATCTTCTTTGATTCTCCTTGGTCTTGGGGCAGATTTATTCAGTGTTTAGGTAGAATGATCCGAATTGGGTCCCCTCATCAAGCTGTTTTGGCCATTCATTTGCTAGCAAAGAGGCCAGGATCTGGGAAGAAGACCGAGACTATCGACCACAAGGTGATTCAGAAACTCCGCAAGAAGAAGGGTCTTATCGATCAGGTGCTCGGAGAGGCGGCCGTCGGTGCTCTCAAGTTCGAACGCCAAGAGGATGAGGTTCGCGAATTGCTCAGCTCGTTACGCGAAACTGTGAGGAAGTGAACCCATCGGTGTAGTACCTCGGACGATGCCCGAGCCCGTAGTTTGTCCGATCTGTAAGAGAGTTGACGGGAAAATCGAGGTCGACGAAGAAGGAAACACCAAGCAATGTGTGTGTAGCTTCAGAGCCGATTGTCGAAAGAGGTTGCCCCCCGAGATAGCTGGGGCAACCCCCGTGAAGGAGACTCCTCTACTCAAGATCGGGGGCCCGGGAGAGGTGTTCGCGGATTTGACCACGGAAAACCTCTTTATCAAGGGTTACTGGGAGGACATTGCCTGCCACTTACTACGTGTCTTGACCTTCAAGATGCTACACAACCTGATGTACCCATTTCAGATCTTGATGGATACTCAGTTGAGGGACATCTATGTTGGATCCGAGGCTTACACATCTAGGAGCCGTAAGAACAGGGACGAGATTCGAACTTACAATAGCTTGTCCGATGCTATTGGTGTCGACAAGGAGCTTGTGATTATCCGTCTTGGATTCCTCGGATGGCACAACAAGGCTATGCCTGGAATTCTGAAAGAGGCTATCAGGATTCGTCGTGGGGTCGGTAAGGCTACTTGGTTAATTGAGGAGCCGAACAGCATCTTCGGTCCTGGCCATTTTTCGTATGACCCCGAAGTGGCTGAGATGATCTCCCAACAGTACTCGGTGATCGAGATAGCCTCGACAGTAGAGAGGATTGTTGCTCCCAGGGGTGTTGCAGGGGCTCACTTGGCTATGGAGGAAGAGGGGATGAGTATTGACCAAGAAGACGAGCCACCAAAGCAGCGAAAGAAATTCGTGATGCCTCCGCCGGCAATTGCCTCACCACAGGCGAAGATTGATATGGGTCTTCTTACCGGTGAAGGCAAGAAGAAGAAGCGCAAGGGTGGGTTCTAATGAAAGGTCTACTTCGGTCAGTAATCGACTACGGGGGGATCACTCAGGACAACCTGATTGCTAACTTCCAGAAGCTCACTCAGTCCAGGATTGAGTGGCCTCATCCGGCGGACAAGCGGATCTATCAGTTTCTTCGAGCCTACTTCAATCAACGTCTTGAGCTGCCTTCGAAGCAGACTATCATAGATCACTTCGAAGCTGGAAAGGATCAAGAGTGTGTTGAGAGGGTTTCAGACCATGAGACTGTAGCCCCCTATAGCCGAACCAACTTCACTCATCTGCTTCACGAAACCCTTGAAGAGCAGAACCGAATTCGAGCAATTACGATCCTGAAAGAGTCCCAGGAGATCATCACCAAGGGACTCATTGTCGATGAGGAAAAGAAGCAGGGGCTTCGAGATGGAGTCCTACACTTTGCTCGCAATACTCATCGACTTTTGGTCTATGAACACAACAGTCGAATCGACGGGAACATTCGAGATGACGGGCAAGAGGTCTGGGATGAGTATCTCGATGCTAAGTCCAATAAGGGCCTCGTTTGGGGTAAGTTCTGCGGAATCAATGGAATTGATTCCATAGTCAAGGGCGCCAAGAAAGGTGAGATGTGGGTTCACGCGGCCTTCGTTGGCGAACTCAAGTGCCTTTCTGGGGACACAACCATTTTTGACCACAAGACCCAAAGGCGTAGAAATCTGAAGGAGATGTTTGATTGTGGGGACTTACCTATCGTAACTTCAATAGCGGACGAAGGTAGGAGCAACCACCTTGTATTGGCTGAAGCATCCCATTTGGTCCAAAATGGGGAACGTAAGGTGTTTGATTTGACCCTATTGTCCGGTAGGACAATAGGGTCCACTTCAAATCACAAGTACCTAACGCCTTCTGGTTGGAGAGAGCTTTCTGAACTAAGCCCTGGGGACTTTGTAGCCACCCCAAAGCGAGTCATTGGTAAAGAGCCTAAGTCAGCTATCACTTACAGTGACTCTGTTACCTTTGGTGTCGATTCTGGGGATATCTATTGGGATCGTGTGGCTAGTATAGTTTACAGGGGTATTGAAATGACCTATGATCTTTCAGTACCAGGGACTCACACTTTTGTTGCAAATGACATCATAACCCACAATACCACCTTTGCTTTGAACTGGGCTTACAACTTGGTGACCCGCTACAAAAGCAACGTCTTTTACATAACTCTTGAGATGCCTTATGAGCAGCTTCGTATGATGATTTACGTCATGCACTCCTCGAACGGTAAGTGGAAAGCTCAAGGGTATGGATTCCTCGATTATGACAAGGTCAAGTCTGGAGATTTGACTCGAGACGAAGAGGAGTTCTACCAGAAGGTCATCAAGGACTTCAACGAGAATGAGTCCTATGGGGACTTCGAGGTTTGGGGTCCGGATGAGGATATCACGATCGATGAGGTTCAGCAGAAGGTGGAGTTGAAGCACCAGGAGATCCCCATGCATCTCTTGGTCATCGATCACGGTGGTCTCTTGGAGCCTCGCCGTAGGAAGCGAAACAAGGACTACACGGTCGAATTGAACTCAGTATTGAGAGACACCAAGAAGCTAGCTCTGCACTTCAACCATGGTGAGAAGATCCCGATCCTTGTCCTATTCCAGATTAACCGTGATGGTAAGGACTTCGCTGACAAGAACGAAGGTCGCTATAAATTGCGTTCTTTGAGTTACTCGAACGAAGCCGAACGCTCCGCCGACATAGTAACTACGACGTACTTAAATGATGAACATCGCAAGGAAGGGACCGTCCTGTTCGATTGTCTGAAGAGACGAGATGGTGTTCCGTTCCAACCCTTTAAGGCTAGTGTGAATTGGGCTACCAAGCGAATCAACAACTTCGAGACATTTCACGGGGCTGATGAGCGAGGAATATCCACTAGTGACCTAGATCTGGCTCTAGGGATCGGAACTGATTCGATGTTCCAGGTGTAACTATGACCTCAGTACGCTTTCCAGAACGGAAAGTTGAAACCGGATCCAACATCATTGAGCAGGGATCTGTTCGAGAGTGGATCTACCAACGTCGAGACACCTTGCTTGACAAGGTGTCTGCTCAAGATGTCCTTCGGCACTTTGGTGTGAATTTGAAGTTCTCCAGTGGGGACCACGCCGAGCAGATCTTGTGCCCATTCCACGACGATAGTAGGCCATCAGCTCGAGTTTATCCCAGTCAGGGAGGTCGCCCCTCGGCCTTCTATTGCTTCACTTGTGGAGGCAAGCCCAAGGACATTTTCGGGCTTTGGAGGGAGTTCAAGGGGGACCCGGAGATGAAGTTCTCAGTCGTCCTCAGGGGCTTGGAGGAGGCTTTTGGGATTGAGACCCCTGAGCCCCCCAAGCGGGAGTTCTACGGTGCTGAGCCCCTTCGAGGACCCTCTGAGGAGGAGGTTGAGGTAAGGAGCCTTCTCGAGGTCTGTGAGCGTCGGCTTAGGGATGCCAAGGCCAGTTTTCAGATGGCTGGATTCCTGCTCGTAGGTCAATGCCTTGATCGTTTGCACTACCGGATAGGCAAGGGGACTATCGATCTCGTGCAGGCCAAAGGCATCATGCGAAAGGTCCTCGATAAGATCAGCGAGAAGATGCGTGCCTCGCCAACTTAAGCTCAAGACTCAGGAGATGGGGGATCTCGAGCTCTACCTCATCTATCAGTACGGTGATGTTTGGGAGGAGGAGTGGAGGCCTTTGCAAGGGGCGGTCATCACATCATTGCTGACGGTAATTCCACTGGAGATGATGGACCATGCATTGAGAGGGTTTACTCGACCTCTCATCAAGTCATTGGGACTTCCACCAGAGGGGGCTTTAAGGAAGCTCCCAAACGGCCTTTGCGATAAGCGAATCATGTGCCCCTTCTATCGAAAGAAGGAGTGTGTGCCCCTGTTCAAGAAGATGCCATTGTGTTTTGAGCCTGCAGGAATAGACGACCTTGAGGCGAGAAGATTGGCTGGATCACTCGTCCGGATGTGGCGTGAGGGGGTACGACCAATTGTTTTGAAATCTACTCAAAGTTGATCACCCACATTTAGATCATGCCAATTTAGTAGGTTTCATAGAACGGTGTATCTAGTCGTAGTCGTTCATCTTGAGGGGCGTCGTTTTGACTGCCTTTAATAGCGCGGTGAAACTCCTATGGCTGATACTGATTTAGACTTGGAGCTAGGTGAGATTCTTGCCAGTCTTGATTCCGAGACTCCTCCAAGAGAAGCTCCTGCGTCAGTACTTACTGACGATGGTGATGAGACTCCACCTGAGATCCCTGAAGAAGCCCCAGCCCCATCACCTCCCACTCCTCAACGTCAACTGAGCCGTGGGTTCGACGATGATGATGACGATGGTGGTGAGCCAATGGACCCGGACGCCATCATGGATAGTATGGGGACCACTGTTGAGCCCCAGATCACCGATATATTCAAGGCTTGGATGCACTACCACGAGTTCGTTGTGGTAGACAGTATCGAGCAGTTAGAGGAGATCATTACTCAAGCCTTTAAGACTGGGAAGTGTTCTCTGGACTTGGAGACTCAGGGTCTCGACAACAGGATCTATAAGAAGGACCCGAACACTCTTCGAGATCCCTACGAGGAGTACTGGGATGGCCCTAAACCAAGCCGCATACTCCAAACTGTTCACAAGATTGTAGGTTATTGTCTAAGTCCGGATGGCCACACAGGGTACTACGTTCCAGTTCGACACACAGGGGAGGGGGCCGAGAAGAATCTGGACGTAGTTGCCGTTGGGAAGCTGATCAAGAAACTATGCTTAGCCGCTCAACCTGTCATCAAGCCTGAAGGATTGGCGGTCGATCCTTTAGCTAGCGCCTTGATTGACCAACCGAAGATCAAACTCTTCTTTTGGCACGCGAAGTTCGATCAGGAATTCCTGCTTCCAGTCACAGGGATTGACTATTGGCATCCTGAATCCTTCGAAGATGCCATGTTAGTGTATTACTGCATCTACAGTGGGGACAAGAGCTTGGGGCTCAAGGACAAGAGCTTGAAGAAGCTTCAAGTGAAGCGCAATGGCAACTTGGTTCTCGGACATATCAAGCAGGATCCCAAGAATCCGAAGCATGAGCTCGTGGAGGAAAGCTCAACTGGCTTACCCATTCCTTATGAGATGATCGAGTTAAAGGAGCTATTTTATCGGGGTAGGCCTATTGATTTTGGAGCCCTTGATCCCGAAGAGGCTAGGTACTATGCCTGCTCTGATGCAATCTGTACATACTTACATTGTGATGATGAGGTGATCAAGCTTGCCATCAGATCCCCAAAGTTCGCTTCGACGTATCGACTTGAGAAGCAGGTAGCTCAAGTCCTCAGGTGGATGGAACGTAACCGGATCAAGATCGACCATGAATATGTGAGAAAACTCTTTGTTGATGCCCGAATTGAAGCCGATGAGTATCGAAAGCAGATTGTTGCTTTGGCTGAGCAGAAGGGCTTCAGAAACTTCGATCCACAGTCCACTCAACAACTTAGTGACTTCTTGTTCGCCAGCCCCAATGGGTTGAATATTGAGCCAAAACCTGAGAAGACCAAGAACGAGCTTAGAAATCAATACAAGACCGATGCTGATACCCTCGAGAAGCTCGTTGAGGATTACCCAGATATTAACCCGATTCTTCTCACAATCGTGAAGTTTCGTCAGGTTGAGAAGGTCCTTGGCACCTATCTTGAAGGTCTTCTCAACAATTGTGACGAGAACTCCGAACTCAGATACCAATTCAAGCAGACTGGGGCACCTACGGGACGTTTCACAGCACCTGCGGGTGACCCAGCCCACGGCTATGGTGGGGTGCCTATTCACGGTATTCCTTCTACCTACGATGAGAATAAGCCCAAGGTTGCTACAGCTCTTCGTAAGGCTTTCGTGGCTCGAGCTGGGTACACGATGGTCAAGGTGGACTTTGCCGGCGAGGAGTTACGTATTGTCACCAACTTGTCAGGAGAACCTGTTTGGATCAAGGAGTTCAACGAAGGTACTGGGGACTTACATACAATCACGGCCAAAACCTTCTTCGGTGACAAGATCACTAAGCAACAGCGCCAAATGGGGAAAGCGGCCAACTTCAGTTTGGTGTTCGGGGGTGGGGTCCAGGCCATTATGCGTGCAACCCAGTGCACTCAACTGGAAGCGGCTCGAAGGAAAGCTAACTTCGATAAAGCCATGCCTGTCTACAATGAGTGGGTTAAAGGGCAGAAGATCAAGGTCAAGAGAGATAAGGGCGTTTATTCAGCTTTCAAACGTTGGATGTTGATACCTGATGTAGATTCTCCAGACAAAAAAGTGGTGGCAGCTTGCGAAAGATGCAGCCTTAATTACCCGATCCAGGGTAGCGCGGCCGATATCATGAAAATGGGCCTTGTGATGCTCTACAAGCGCTTCTGGAAAGAGGGGTGGATTCAAGAGGAAAAGGCCAGATTCATGCTGACTGTTCACGATGAGATTGTGTTCGAGGTCAAGCACGAGATGCTCATGGAAGTGATGCCTGTCATTGAGCAGATCATGACAGAGCCGGGACGGATGCTGAAGTGGAAAGTACAGCTCGAAGTTGAACCTCTCATCGATGCTCACTGGGATCCAAAGTACGACTACCACAAGATCATGAAGGGGTACATCCCTGAATCAGGGAAGAAGCCCAAGGCCACTGACATCCCGGTAGGTGACCGATACTACCAAGCACCGCCCCCTTGGCTCGAGGGCATTTTGGTCCCAGACTACATGAAGGCTGGTCTGGTTCCCGATGACTCTGGAATTATTGGGACTCCTCTGGTTGGGAAATCCACTCCTCTTGAGCCTTCATCAAAGTCGGTGGAGGCAAAGCCGGCAGTAGAGGTTAAACCGAAGGTGGACTCGCCCAAGGAGCCACCTGCTGAGCCAGAGAAGAGCGTTCCTCCAACCCGTGCCTCCACGCCCCCTGCCAATGGTCGATCACACGATAAGGAAACCGAACCACTCAAGGTGTACATGCGGAGCTTCAACCTAACTCGTAGATCCGTGCGAGAAGTAGCCGGGTTTTGTACCTCGTGCTTCGACGTACATGGTCGAGTCCTGCACTTGGTCGATGGCGAATCCGGTGAGACTCTAATAAGCCCTGATCTGAAAGTACTTGTCAATCCAAAGCTCTTTGAGAGGGAGATGGATATTCACAATCTCGGAGTCATGTGATGGCGCAACGTCGAGACTTCCTAAAGGAGTGTCATTCCCAAGTATCCCAGCAAGTCAAGGAAGCCCTTCCTTTGGATTCTTTTGGGGTAGCCTACTGCTCGAGGTGCCTTCAACCGGAGTGCTCGAGGAGTACGCACGGAACGACCAGGTTTGATCAGAGGGTAGCCAACTGGCAAGAACGTCTCTTCCTGAAAGTCCCGAGGATGGACCCTGGAGATCCTCGATTCGAGGAGATATCCTCGCGTGAGTTTCATCCTGTTCAAGAAACTCTTGTCGTTCAAGGGTGGGGGGATAGCGATCCCGAGCCTCCAAAGAGTACCCCTCCTGAAACCCTTACGGAGATAGTGAGCTCTGGGGAACAGGAAGAGAAGCCTCATTTTCAACCGACTCCAACACCCTCTTCCATTTCACACTCCGTTCTGCTAATGAACACTCGAGTGGAGAGCGAACAGTATCTTTCTGGGGCTCCGAAACCACCTGGACAATCGGATTCTGCCAAGAAAAAGAACTCTTGGGGAGCACCAGAACAGAGTACGCCTTCTGAAGTAGTTGTTGCAACTGGAGCCACGGTACGTTTCGGGTCTGGTCCCGGTGTATCAAAGTAGGAGCATCATGGCAAAAGCAATTTGGGAAGAAGAAATCTACCCGGATGGTCACGTAGAGACTGGTCACATTTCGGGAACCAATCGTCAGGGTTGTGACGGCATCATCAACCAGTACGCCGCTATGGGGAACATGACCCAAGATGAGCGGTTGGAGTCTGGCTTCAATGATGAAGTCCACGAGAGTCACTCCTGATTTCTACTTTTTAGGTAAAGACTTCAAGCAATCGAAAGGGTTAGCCTATGTCACATCGAGCTCGTTTCGAGTCCACCATTAAGAACATGGATATTGCCCAGAGGGCACTTAACAAGGCCAAGATGGCCTTCCGCGTGCAAGGGTCCAATCTGGTTCTCCTCGAAGGAGATTACAAGGACACAGTGATCAATACCCGTACGGGCCATATCACTGGTGCGGACACGGACACAAACCGTGGAGCCACAAATGACCGAATTGGGACACTCCGCCAGATCTACTCTGTCGAAGAGCGTTTGGACATGCATTTCAAGGTCGGTACGATGGTTACTAACCAGTACACGAAAATGAAGGGCAACCAACAAGTGGTGGTCCTCTGCTGTGCTAAAGAAGCCTGACTTGTAGCAGAGCTTGGAATCTTAGCCATTGAATGGCCCACAGCTAAAAAAGCTGTGGGCCATTCGTGTTTTTGGTGTATTACCTACGAGCCTTTCGGGATATACCTGTCCCTCAATTGAGTATTGGAGCATCAAAAGCATGTTTAGCCCAGAGCTAGTCCTCCATTTACGAGCCTTCACTAGAATCGTCTATGTGGTGACTGATGAAGAAGACAACTTCATCCTCGAATTTCGGAAGCAAATGCCGAAATTAGCGGATCGAACCTTCGTCTACAACCAAGCTTTCGGGCTGCTGAAGATCGACGACCTGATCAACGATTGGGCCAATCGTACGCATATTCACGAAGGTACCCAGATTCATGATGCTTTGAAGAGAGTCTATACTGATGATCCTCACGAAAATGAGCATTTTTACATCTTCACTGACCCGGAGATTATCCTAAACGATGAAATGAACGTTCGCCGGGTGTTGAATCTTGCTCATCAGTTGCACAACGATCCTCAGATCGTGAAGTGCTTGATTTTCGTTGGTAGTTCACGCTTCATCCCGCCCAAATTGGCACGGTATATCGAAGTTGTGGAGATGCGTGGGTTGACTCCCGAGGATCTCAAGAAGGTCGTGGAGGATAGTTGTGCCAACTATGATCTAGCTCCACCAGCAGACTACCAGAACATGTTCCGTGGGTTCACAAGCTATGAGATCGATCAAGTCATTACGCAGTCTATAATCACAACGATGATGGACCCTCGGGCCCCAAAGGAGATTAATCCCAACTTCGTGTCCGACTACCGTCAGAAGCAGATTCGCAAGACGGACTTGGTTCAGATCATCAACACCAGATCGTACACTTTCGAGTCCGTTGGTGGTGTCGAACGTTTCAAGGAATGGGCTCGGGCAACCAAGTCCTGTTGGACCCCTGAAGGCAGGAAGTTCGGACTCAGGGTTCCGCGTGGGGTCCTGTTAATGGGGGTGTATGGGTGCGGTAAGTCTCTGGGTGCTAAAGCACTGGCCACCGAGTGGGGTGTGCCTCTCGTTCAGTTGGAGATGGGTCGACTTCGAAACCCCGCAGTAGGTAGGTCTGAGAACAATCTAATCCAAGCTCTCAGGATTGTAGAAACCATAGGCGAGTGTGGATTGTGGATTGATGAAGCCGAGAAAGACTTAGCTGGTGGGTCTTCTTCTGCGCAATCCGATGCTGGAACAACAAGCCGTATGCTTGGAATCTTGTCGACTTGGGCTCAAGAGATGTCTTCCCCAGTGAGCCTGATTCTTACGGCAAACTCCCTCAAGAATCTACCCCCTGAGATTGTCAATCGACTTCCAGATCGATTCTTCTTCGATGTACCGGATGAGTCCGCTATCATCGAAATACTCACGATCCATGCTCGGGACTTTGCTCAAGATATTGCGGGTTTCAAATTGAATGAGTTAGCCAAGGTATCCTCTGGCCTCGTAGGGCGTGAGATCGAACAGTGTGTTGAATCAGCGATGACCGCTAGCTTCAATGCTAAGAAGCCAGGCTTGGATGAGGGTATTCTCCTTCAGGAACTCAAAACCAAGTCTAGGATCACTTCAACCATGCGAGATGAGATCAACGAGCTGGTTGAGTGGGTTGGCTACAATCCAGAGACCGATGACGGTGTTCGAGCCAAGCTGGCTGCTCCCAAGCGTCGAGCTTCAAACATCAAGATGGTGGGCGCTCGGTAGGTGTACGTACAGTATGCCAAACAGCCTAGTCCCTGATACCGCAAGCCTGCAAGTTCAGGTTATCAGTTCTGCTGATCCTAATCCGAACCTGCTAAGGGCGGTTCGCAGTCTGCTCCATCAGAGGGAAGAGGTTCGCCAAGTCTTCCTTGAAGCCAATAACGAAAGCGAAGCTGGCGGACCTCGACGTATTGATCGGCAACGTTTGAGTAAGCTTCTGTCCGAGATCTACCCTGAAGAGGGGATCGATCAGGTAGCTGAATTTCTTTCTGATGAGTTCGAACAAATAGGGGATGGGATCCTTCTGATTTCCCCTGACACTGGGAAGGCTATCGCCAAGCTTTCTCAAGATAGCCTCTATGAGGCCAATCCAGTGCCTCGAGAAAGTGGCACTATGGTCGAGAGGGGTTGGCGAATCCGACCAGATATTGAGGCTTTCATAGCTTATTGGTCCTACGAGAATGAACGGGAAGTTGAAACTCGTCGTGAGGTAATCTCGAGGTTGAACCAGACTGAGCTTCAGAGGGAGGAGGGGGACCCAAGAACTCTCATTCTTTCCAAGAGGGGGCGAAAGGAGCTCACCCAACGAGTCCACAACTTAGCTGCGGAGACTTTCTTGAACCCGAAGGGTCCAGCTCAGATCCTCTTGCAGCACTTCCCGATTGAAACAGGCTTCTCTGGGTCTTGTACCCGACTTAAGGTTATTCCCTGGAGTCGGGTGCGGAGACGCATTCAGGATCAGCTCTCGGTCAATCCAAAGTATGACCCTCTTACCGCTACCTCGGCTGCTGTGGCCTCCTCTTGGGCTAGGTCGATACTGGGTGCCTTGCTCGAGGAAGCAGTGTCTAGGCCTCTCCAGCGGGCTCCAGTTAAGTTGGATGAGGCCATTCAAAGTCACGTGGGGGGTACTTGGATCTGTGACCCAAATTTGGCTTACGTTCTGAAGGTTCGGGGTTGCAATGTATTCCCGGTCATAGGTCCAGCTAATGTGGCTGTTCACTTATCCAATCAGGCAGGGTACCTCGAGTTGGTGAAGGATAGGATTGGTACGAATCACCGAGAGTTGCATGACCGCTGGGTGGTGGAGTCCGCTACTGAAGTTATCCTCCATATCTGCTGGGAATGCTTGGATATCGTTCACTTCCTAGGGGACTTCACTTTTGGGATCAGTGTGGAGCCAGTCTAATGCCGTTCTACTCATTCAAGGTCAAGTCACCGGAAGAGACCCTTATCCCATCAAGGCAGTTGGCTATTGGAGAGGGGCTCGATGTCTTCAACAAGGTGATCGATGACTTGCCAAGCTTCTTGTCAGAATTGAACGACCTCGGAGTAGAGGTTATCGAGTGCAATCAACTCGATAACCTAGAAGCGGTACAGCCGAATCTAGCCACATTTTCGGATCGACTCGATGAGAGTGTGTTACTACCCGCTGGTGAGCAGCCAGAATGACCGTTACTCCAGAGTCGGGCAAAATATCGCAAAAGCTCTCGGTGGGGGCTGAGCCTCCGGTGTATTAGCCCAGATGCTACTAGTAACCCCACCCAACCGTAGGTTTCTTGTTGATGTGGATGATGTCCTGGCGGATCTTCGCCCTCGAGTCCTTCTCATTATCAATGAGATCTCTGGGGTGGAGTATACTCCAGATGATTTCACTGGTTGGAACTACTTTGACGTTCTAAATGAAAAGCAGAAGAAAGCCGCCTTTGAGATCATGGGCAAGCCTGGCTTCTGCAGATCTCTTCAGGTGTTGCCAGGGGCTAGAGAGGCTATTCGCGAGCTCCAAAGCTTGGTGCAAGTCCTCGCTGTGACTTGGCCATTCCATGTTGAGTGGTTCAACGAGAGATACGAGTGGCTTGAGCAGGAAGTGGGGATCCCAAAGAGGGACGTGATCCTAGCTAGTTCGAAGTGCGCAGTTGCTGGTAAGTGGTTCCTGGATGATAACCTTGACAATGTTCTGAGTTGGGCTTCTGGATATCTCTGCAGGGAGTCAATGCTCTGGAATACCCGAGCGACTAGGGACTTGGGTTACGACCCGCTGAGGGTTTATTCATGGGGCGAGGTTATACGTAGGATCAAGGCGGATCTCCGATGTCTTTCGTTTCAACTGGATTTCAAGCTCTGAACAGCATGATTGCTGGCAATGGCGAATGTAGAGGCTTCCCACGTGGAGGGCTCACCCTCATCCATGGTGCTCCAGGTAGTGGAAAATCTCAGGTACTCAGGGATTGCTGTTCTAGAGCCCACAAGAAGGGACTTAGTGTTGTCTACGTTACCTCGGACGAGAGCTTCCCAGCTGAATACTCGGTAGTAGAAATACTCGACCTGGGTGAGGCGACTCGCTTCATGGCGTCGTTACTACATCCAGGTAAGCGAGACAAAACAGATCTGCTGGTTCTAGACTCTCTGACTGGCATGACCTTGACCAAGAATCCACTAGAAGATTACAAACGAAAGTTAGGTTTCACGTTCCACCGAGACTTCGGGCAGACTGCGGTAGTTGGTACATGTCAATCGAGGCGGATTGGTGGAGGTCCTTCTGGTCCTTTTGGCTCTTCACAGATAGCACTTACCGCCAGTATCATCCTTGTAATTTCTAAGGTTGATACTGGGTATCACTTAGAATTGTCCAAATCAAGGGTTAGTACCGCCGGGGTATCCTGTTTGATACGACCTACCTTCGATAGGTCAACGATCCCAACCAGATACCAAAGGATACTCCGTGGCCGAAACTAAACGCCCCACCTCTGAAACTGCTGAAGCCATTCTTGGCGAATACTACCCTGTTCTTGACCACGGTTTCATTGCTCTGATGGACTACATGGGTACGGATCCTACGGTTCCGACCTGTGCTCGTACCAGCTATGGCCATGGAACCAAGACTACAAGTAATGATCGTGGCCTTGTTCGTCACCTTCGACGGCACCGTCATACGAGCCCTTTCGAGTTCTTGGAGTTCCACTTCCATTGTTCGATGCCCATTTTTGTTGCTCGCCAATGGATCAGGCATCGTACAAGTTCAGTCAACGAAGTGAGCGGTCGATACAGCATTCTTCCGATGCTCTTTCACACCCCGGAGGCTGGGCACTTTGCCAAGCAGTCTCAAAGTAACAAGCAAGGTCGGTCTGAAAGTGAAGAGGCAGTTCTTCACAGCCAAGCCACAGCTCGATGGGCGAAGCAGAGGGCTGTGGTTCAGGAGAACTATGAGTGGCTCATTGGAGAGGATGTGGCTAGAGAGTTGGCTCGAATCGATCTACCACTCTCTACTTACACTCAATGGCGTTGGAAGATCGATGGTCACAACCTGATGCACTTCCTTGGTCTTCGTTGTGACCCGCATGCTCAATGGGAGATCAGGGTCTATGCTAACATCATCGCTGGTATCCTGGAACGTGGGTGGCCTCAGACCTTCGAGGCGTGGGGTGATTACAACTTCAAGTCTCACACGTTTAGTCGGCAGGAGATGCTCATCCTGTGTAGGATGCTTCAGAAAGCTGATGGAGCGCTGTTCACCAGATCCGATGCCACAAGGCAGAACCTTCTAACGGTGTCTCCTGACGAGATGCTTTCGCTTGGCTTGTCCAAGCGAGAGGTTGATGAGTTCTTGGGCTCCTTCGACCCTGGGCAGTACAACAAGCCTCATTTCGAGCTTCCGGAGCCTAGACCTTTCGAGTACTTCATGAAGGATGCCGAGATGGCGGTTCCATTGGTGGATACCACCAATGGATGAGTCCTCACTCGAGTTGATCCAGACCATACAGGACACGAATCGACATGTAGCCCTTGTCCGTATGCTCATTCGTGTGTTCGCTGTTGAGCTTCTCAAGCGTGGTGAGGTACATGACGAATCCAAACTCAGTGAGGAAGAACTCTCGATATTCGTCAAGTACTCCCCAAAGCTCAAGTCAACCACCTACGGGAGCCCTGAGTATAAGCAGTTCTTGGCAGAGATGAAGCCAGCTCTCGACAACCACTACGCCAAGAACTCTCATCACCCGGAACACTTCGAGAATGGAATTCGTGGTATGACTCTGGTCGATCTGGTCGAGATGCTACTCGATTGGTGGGCTTCCACTAAAAGACACGCTGATGGGGACATCATGCGTAGTATTGACCTGAACGAGAGAAGATTCAATATCCCTCCTGAGTTGGCTGACATCCTAAAGAACACGATCAGAACCCTGGAGACCAAAGTGTGAATAAAGCTAGAGTACTGCATGAAGCTTCTCAACTTGCCATCAAAGGTAAGAAGAGCCTGGTAGCATGCCCTAGCATTCCGCAGGGTCGACAGCTTGCTGAGCAACTTCTGGGAGCCGTAGCTAGCAATTACCTGTTGTACGAACACCCCTGCGAGTGTACTTACGAGCCAATTGGATCTGGTTGGTCAGTTAGATTCAAAAACCAAGGTGAAGTGTTCTTCTCACCTTGGTTCTCCAGTGAGAATCGGTACTTCGACTTTTACTTCAGTCTGAGGCCTGTCGAGGAAATCCGTAATGAGCTCAAAGATCAGGGCTTGTTGAATTTTCGCTGGGTCTATGGTTATGAGGGAGAAGCGAGAGAACCCACCCCACTTGGATGGGAATCTGCCAAATCATTGGTTCAAGAGGATGTCCGCATATTGAGTAGATACGAGAGAATACGAACCAGAGGACTATTATGAGCTACTTCGCAGTGAGTACTCAGGGGGACTCGGATCGATACTTGATTCGTCACCTGATCGAAACCGCCACTTCGATTGGTTTCATGTTCAAGGGTCTCGAGGTTTTCGACAAGTTCAATCTCGGGTCTACTGAGTTCCTTCGATTCAACATCAACAAGGACGTGACCTTGCTACTTGATGCTCTACTCAAGGAAGGTAGAAGCGTAATCGGGTCTTCTTCCGGTGGGTTTACGGTCAGAATGCCTACTCGGATTGCTCAGGTACCGATCTCCCTCATGCAAGTGGCTCCAAGAACGCGTAGTCGGTACCGAGGCAACAAAGATCCCTATTGGTTTAGACAATTTGAGTAATCTCTTATTGACCAAACCTTGGTAAGTAGTCTCTGGCACTCGCGGGTCAGAGGTAACAGTCCCTAAGGAGAGTCCTCGTGTTTTGGATCTACGCTGTCTCCAAGAGAAGGAAATCGCTTGTCGATATCGGTGACCTGGACGATCAGTCTGAGGTACTTGAGGCAATAGAGGACTTGGACTCGGGGCAGGCTCTTGGGAGTAGGGGCCGCAGCAGTCAGTATTGGCCAAAGATTCGGGAACGTCTTCTCAAGCTCTCCTCATCTGAGGACATAGAAGAGGCAAGGCTCGAGTGGGAGGATGACGGGCTGCCTTACAAGTGTGAGGGAGGAACTTGTGAGCTTTGCGACAAGACCCCCATCAAGTATCAGTTCCCCATCAAGAACCGAATCAAGGGTAGCAGGTTGGTGGTTGGTAGCGAATGCATTTACAACTACCTCCAGATCGATGGCTACGAAGGTCCAGAGCCTCTTCGAAAGAAGCTGGTAGCCCAACTCAACTTCCTCAAGAAGCAAGAACGAGGCGAAGGGGGCTCATCCAACGTCAAAGAGGTTGGAGAGGTATTCCTCACTGAGAGCAAGGTACGTAGGATCATCGCCAGTATCGCTGGTGGTGAAGATGACTTCGATCCGAAGGAGTACCAGGAATCCCTACGAGAAGTCCTTCACGTTTGCAATCACCTTGGGGCGAAGGGCGCCACAGTCACAGCGACTCAGCAGGCCTTGATTGCAATCACCAAGGTGATCAAGTTCATGATCCCTATTCAGGCCAAGCAAAAGGTCAAAGGGAATGGGTTGCTGGGAGTTTCCTCGGCAATTATGGCAAAGCGCTCGGTTGAGGACCGTTTGAGCGGTATCACTGAGTATCTTGGGCTCTTGAACTCTGTGGCTCAGTTTGGACCTGCTAAGGAAGTGATCTCTCGTTCATGGGGCGTTGCTGCTCAAGAACGAAATGGATTACTAGCCTTGGTTACGAAGAAGTGTGATGCTGGTAAGGCCCAGATCAATGCGGACTATCGATTTGAGTTGGACATGGCAGGCCCCTATCGAGGGCTGAAGTCCATCATCGAAGAGGGGTTACAGCGGCAGAAGGCTTTCTTCGACTCTCAGGTCGAGACTGTTCGAAGTGCTCTCGAAGGGGACCATTTCCTCGAGCTGATTCAGGATGGGGCATCAGCACTAGCCTCGGCTTTGAACCTTGAATTCTTGCCGGATTTGAATAACTCAGATGAGACCGCTCAACATGCGGCAGCTCAAGTCTGTGCCTTCATCAACTACGTCACCAATGGTGATTTGAGCAAGATAGTTACTTCTATCGAAGAATTGTATCGATTAGAGAACATCCGGGACATCGCTGGAGTCAAGGTAGCACTGCTTCGGGCTGCTAACGACTCAGTAATTGACGCAGACGTGGCGGGTAAGGCTGCCGTTGCTGAGTTCAAGAGGTTACTTCTCTCAAAGGACAAGCGAGTACTAGCGCTGATTGAGGAAGAGGTCGACGAAGTAGCTGATCTCGTTCGAGCTAGTGGCGGGATGAGGGTCTTTGAGAAGATGGGTCAAGACCTCGAGTTCGATGTTCAAGCAGCTTACAAAGTCTACTCTAGTAAGAATGCAGACGAGAGGGATTTCTGTTTGGATCTGTTCTCTCGTTGGAAGCAAGGACAGATCCGTAGTTTGACTCCGCCCCAGATGAGCAACATCCGGAAGAAGATGATGGGGCGTCGAGGTGAAGTTCCGAACTCTATGTGGTCAGACTTGAAGTCTGAGTTGATGGCCAAGTTCTCAATCGTGAGGTGACCACATAGGCGTCTTATGAAAGCAGCAGCTATACAGTACAATCCGGTGTTCAAGGACAAGCACAACAACCTACTTCGGTTGGCAAAGCTAGTAGTTGAGGCAGCCAAGAATGGGGCGAAATTGATTGTCCTTCCCGAGTTGGCCTCGGTGGGTTACTCCCTGATGAGTGAAGACGAGGCTCGCCCCTTTGCGGAGAGCCTTCGTTGGCTCGAGGACTTGGATGCTCTCAATCGAGAGACTGACTTGTACGTGTTCAGCACGTTGAGCCAGTCTCTCGATGTTTGTATTGTCTTTGGGTTCATAGAGTTGGATTCTGGTACTGGGAAGCTCTATAACTCTCAGCTCTACTACGAGCCAAGTGGGTATTACGACAGTTATCGGAAGGTTAATCATTTCGGTAACGATTTTCTCTGGTCTTCTAAGGGGATGTCTAATCCGCCTGTGGTGAAGTGCCAATTCGAAGACAAGCGTGTAGGGCTCCTCATTTGTCGTGACGTGAGGGACAAGAAGAACGACAAGTGGACCAGCTTCTATGAGCCAGGGGATGCTGATGTCGTGGCCCTCAGTGCAAATTGGGGTGATGGGGGTTTCCCGGCGATCTCTTGGATGGAGTTCGCTGAGGAGAACAAGGTCACCCTGATTGTCTCAAATCGATACGGGTACGAGTGCCCTAACGACTTTGGAGAGGGTGGGATTTGCATCATCGAGAAGACTGGTAAGGTCCACTGTGAGGGGCTCAAGTGGAAAGAGGACTGCATCGTCTACGCTGATGTTTGAGTGCCCAGCACAGCGATTCCTAAATAACTTGGGGAAAGTATCGACCTAGTCTTGAATTCTCCGCATTCCTCGGTGTAGTATCGCTGCCCTATGCCGACAATCCCCCAGGAGATGAATCGTTGCAGTTTTTGTGACCGCCCAACTAATGTTGCTGGCTACTTGATGGCCGCTACAGACAACGGACCATTCATCTGCGAGCGTTGTACGAAGGAGTGTAACGATTCTTTCGCTTCAGCCAAGAAAGCTGGGGTGATTGAGGAGCCGGAACCAGAGGTAATCCCAAAGCCGAAGGAGATCAAAGCCCACCTCGACAATTATGTGATTGGGCAAGAGGATGCCAAGGTAGCGATTTCTACGGCAGTTTACCAGCACTACAAGCGTAGAAACCTCAAGAAAGAGGACCAACCGGAGGATGTTGTGGAGCTGGATAAGAGTAACATCCTTCTTCTCGGCCCATCGGGGTCTGGGAAGACTTACCTCTTTAGGACTCTGGCTAGGCTACTGAAGGTCCCGTTTCACGTAGGGGATGCAACCTCTCTCACCCAAGCGGGGTATGTTGGGGATGACCCTGAGACCCTAATCCAGGGCCTCATTCTCGATGCGGGGGGAGATCTCGAGCGAGCACAATGGGGGATTGTACTCATTGACGAGATTGACAAGATCGCTCGAATGAGCGGTCGAGACCGAGCGGGTTATCGAGATGTCTCGGGTGAAGGGGTTCAGCAAGCCCTGCTCAAGTTGATTGAGGGTACCAAAGCTAGGGTACCCCGTGGAATCAGCAAGACAGGTAGTGGTCTGGTTCAAACCATAGACATCGTAGACACTACGAACATCCTATTTGTTTGCGCCGGATCCTTTGACGGGATCCAACCCATCATTGAAAGACGGATCAACAAGTCGTGTGCCATTGGGTTTGGAGCGTCCTCGAAGCAGAAGATGAACCTGACGGATACCTACAAGGCAGTAACTGAGGATGATGTTCTCGAGTTTGGTATGATCCCCGAGATGGTGGGTCGTTTGCCAATACTTACAAGCACTTATGAGCTAACCGAGGATGAGATGATCCAAGTCCTCACCGAACCTAAGAACAGTATCGTACGACAAATGGTCCGCCTATTCGAGATCGATGGGGTTCGTTTGAACTTCACTGAAGGGGCCCTCCGAAGGATAGCCCAGGAAGCCAAGAAACGTCCAACAGGGGCTCGAGCTCTCAGATCTATAGTTGAGTCAACTATTAAGAAGTTGTGTTACGATGTTCCAAGTAACCCCTCAGTTGAGGCCATCACAATTACGGAGGATACTGTGAATACCGGGATAGGGGGCTAACCTTACGGGAGCAAAAACTAGGACCTTGATCCTTTGATAGCTCGCGTAGGATTAGATGTCCTACAAGACCCACTATGCGAGTCCAGCTAGTGATCAGGTACTCACTCTTTGTGTAGCCACGCGCTTCCAGAAGTTTGCGCTGAGTTCAGACCTTGATGAGAACAAGGGTCATGGACGACGACCACCACTCCGCTGGAAAGAGTGGATTGATGCCACACAAGCTGGCGGCAAGAAGATGGTTTCGAACCCGAACCCAGATCCCCTGGCTCGGAGCCGTCACCCACAAGTTTCATTCAACTCGGCACTCAAGAATGACGCTTTCAGAGCTAAAGCCGTGGAGGCTTTCAAGCGTTGGGTATCCCAGGCTGATGAGAAGAGCAAGGGTAAGGATCGTCCGAAAGGGAGGGCCCCTGAGGGCGAGAAGCCTGAAGACAAGAAGGAAGCCCCTGAAGGTAAAGAGACACCCAAGGGCGAAGCTGAACCCAAGAAGAGCTGGGGGGATCGCCTCAAAGGGCTCGGGCAGAAGGCACGCGACTTCGTTGCGAACGCCCCCAAGGAAGCCAAGCGATTCATTGAGGACGACGCATTTCGTCGTAAGACAATGCAAGGGGTTCACAAATCCCTGACTGAGGCTCCTGAGAAGCTAGTCAAGAACGTAGTCAAGACGGTCAAGCACGAGGTTCACGAGTACAAGGAGGCTGGTCAAGGGATCGCTTCAGTCATTCGTGGTAAGAAAATGTCTACTAGCCAGAAGAAGGCTGTCAAAACGGTGGCAGTTCATCTAGCTATCGGTGTTGCGGCGGCGGCCTTGACCTCCAGCGGACCCTTGGGTGCGGCTGGTGCTCTCGTCAAAGGGATGTCTCGGCACATTGCTTTGAAAGCGGTATCTCGGGCACTTGGACATCTCCATGTCTTGGAGGAAGTTGGGCACATCGGGCATGGGGTTTCTGGTCTGATGACACACCTTGCCTCGACGAACAATCCTCAGACATTTCTATTCCGTGCTGCTGATGAGGCCGCTGCAGGTGGGGAGCCGAACGTTGATGACGTGTTCGGGAACTTCATCACAGCCTCAGTAGCTAAGGAGCTAGAGAGCTTTGATGACGATTCCATGGAAGGTTCGTTGAAGGCTATGGATGAGGGCGACGAAGAGGAGCCTACGTCTGAAGAGCCTGCTGACGAGGAGGAGTCCACCGATGAGGGTGAAGACCTGATCGACGAGGACCCACCAGAGGATCCTGGTGATGAGCAAGTCGTGAAGATCGATTTGTCTGGCGTCAGTGAGATTTGGTTCGTCAAGAAAGATGAGGGAGGGGCTGAGAAGGTTGCCTCTCTCGATATCGTTTCAAGGGTTGTGAGAAGGTACCGAGGTTAAAAGGCCACAATGACTAATCTGCTTACCGAGTTCGAGAACTCTCTACTAGCATCAAAGGTAGCTTCTAGGTTTGCCTCTGATACTCCGAAGAGAATCACCAACCTGAAGCAACTGGATACCAAGAAGCCGACTGAGATCACGTCGGATACTGACGTGAATATCCCTGGTTGCTATCTTGATTGGGATGGAAACAAGGGCAGCCCAACAGCAATAGGGGCTCGTCACACCCTACGCGCCAAGTCGAACGACGCCCGCCTCCGAGACCTAGTTATCGTAGGTAAGTCAAAGACAGCCGCTGGAATGCGTGAGTGCACGGTAGCTGAGTACCAGAAAGCCATTGCCAAAGCTGGGTATCCTGAGCCACGGTACATGAACAGCAAGCGAAGCATGACCAAGATCTACACAGATCGTGGGACTGAAGTAGCTGAAATGACCGAGATCTCGACTCGTGGCAAGAAGCCACAGGTCATGTACATGTGCAACCCGGACTACCTCAACTAAGGATGATTCATGCCTAGTCCAGTCGACAAGTACTTCAAGCAAATTAAGAAGGACAACCCCTCTTACAGTGATGAGCAAGCGTGGGCTACTGCGTGGAGTGTGTTTTGTAAGTATAAGAATCCAGGATCCCCGAGTTGCCACAAGCCAACAGAAGAGTACTTCAAGAAGGAATCCAAGTTGGTACCGGATTTTGCTAATGCGCTGCTTATTCAGAAGGTGGCTTCTAGGTACATGACTGCGATGTCTCTTCCGGAGGATGTTGAATCCAAGCTGATGCGTTGGAGGCATGAGAAGGATCAAATCCTCAATGCTATCGTTGATGGAGCACAAGGGGTCGATGACTTGCTGCATGATTTCAAAATCATCGAGCGTGAAGTCCCCTATGACCGTGATTTGAGGCAACTTATCAGGCCTGACGTACAGGATGCTGATTCTCTCATGAAACTGGTAGAGGATTTGGGTGAGTTAGGAGTCGTGGTATGAGTGACCTGCTTCGAGAGTTTGAGAACGCTTTAGTTGTAAGCCGTGTGGCGTCTAGATTTGCGCTCAAGGAGGACCAGAGTCAGTTCAAACTTGGAAGTAAGAGCGAGAACCTGGCAAAAAAACTTGAGCCGGATGACATCAAGAGACGCTTGAGTGCTTACACTAACGTGGTTGTCGAGACCGCTATCCAACTAGATTGTCACACTAGGCATCCTTTGGAGTTCTATGCTAAATGCAGCGAAATACTGTTAGCCTTGGGTGATTTGTTTGATCATGTTGACGATGAAGAGTTGGCTAAGATATTGAGGGTTTCAAGCAAGGAAATCATCTCCAGCGGCGAAACCTATCGTAATAAGAACTACTGGAAGAGGTATCCCGCACCCAGCAGGCCTAATTCCTCGAAGGCTGCCCACTTGGCTTTCAAGTATCAGCCCAAAGAGACCAAGCAACACAAGGCTGAGCGAGTTGGAGAAAGTATTCGAGAGGCTACCGGGATCTCCAAGGGTATAGCTCACGCTATTGCCGATGCCTTCGTTCGTGGCCGAGATGTTAGCATCTTGTCGGTTCAGAAGAACTGGCCCATCGAACAGGGAATAATCACTGGCCCAAAAGGCAATATGTCGGTATCTGATCTGACTCTCTAGATTTTGAGCTGAACTCTGGTGTATTAGGGCTTCATGCCTGTCACGTTTCCCGTATCCAATACGAAACCAGTTGAGCCAAAGGTTCAGTTAATAAGCCCACAGACATCAATCAAGGATAATCTTGGGATTACCGTTGAAGCTTGTGGTTCAGAGTATGACCAGTTACTCGGGGGGGTCCAAGACCATTGGAACGGCTCCCAGAGAATGAGTGGGTTCCTTCAGGCAATCCACCACTCCTTCGATTGTCACGCACCCCTTATCCTTTCTCCGGATGACGTCTGGGTGACCATCGCTCAGGGGTTCTCTTACCACGTGAACGCCAATGCGGAATCTCTTCGAAAACACTTTGTCAAGCACGAAGGACAGGAGTACATCGAAATCCAAAGGGACCACTTCATCAAAGGTTCCCCGGATAATGATTGGATGGGTGGGTTCAACGAGTTCTCGGATAAAATAGCCGAACACATTGGCAAGGCTCGAGAGCTCCTCGTATCGGATTACTCAACTACAACGGCAATCTCTCGAGCGGCCTCCCAGGTGGTCCTCATGGATGCCATGAAGTCCTATTTCAGCTATGGCTGTCGGACTTGCTGCGGGATCCCTAACATCACTCTGGAAGGCACTCAGGACGATTGGGAACACCTGGTTGATCGAGCCCAAGCCCTCGCCAAATATAGGTGCAAAGATTGGGTCCAGGTGCTTGTTACTGCTCTCAAAAGGTTTGTGGATGCCTTCAAGGGGAATGCGGATCCGAAGGTCTGGCAGAGCCTTTATCATGAGGGTGGAGGCTCTGGTGGGCCTTTCGTTACCGGCTGGGTCAACGTGTTCTTCCCCTATACCAAGAGTTACCAAGGGACTTGCACCAGAACCAACGAATACGCCCTAACTCTCGAAGCCGGACGTGGGTTCTTTAGTGGTCCTTGCACGAGTGATATACCTTCGGGAATGTCAGTGGTTCCATTCAAGTGGAGCTATCACAACGAGAAGTACTTGATGAAGTTTATTGGTGGCTTTCTCGGTGCTTACCTGAGCCCGACGGGATCTGTTCGTCCCGCTTTCGGTTGGGCTGTCGCAGAAGAGACAAACACTGGTGAAGCTACGCCATGATGCCAGGTTCAAGGAACATTAAGGTAGGGGCCCACGTGTACTCCTACGTCCTCAAGTTCGGTTCATCTCAACGTCAGGGGGAGACCTCTAAGGTAGTTCAACTCACAGTTCAACTGGATTCGAAGAAGTTCGTTCGAGCTCGATTCGAATCCAAGTTGTGGACTAGAGATCATGAGGACGACAATACCCCCCCTATACACAAGAACAGTTTCACCCCGAAGGATGTGGCGGCTGTTATCAAGAGTCTGGTGGGTGGAGAGGTCCCACCAGATTTCGAGTTACCCGGTTGGAAGTTGACTAAGGATCCTCAACGGGTTCGCTAGTTGGGGATTTCTATGAAGTACCCTGAGGTTCTAGTAATTTCCGAGGCAACTACCACAGAGCAGGAAGCTCGCTTCATCGAAACCGGAGATCTTCCTCCAGGTTCCATAGGGATGACACTGAACGACTTCAAGGCAATAGGCAGGGTTGGGGACTGTGACTGTGGTCTTATTCAATGTGTTTGCCAGCAAGCAAGGCAGCACAAGGAGGGATGCCCCCTTAGGCTAGCCTTAACTTGTGCCATCTCCATTGAGTGTGACAAGCATGGTTTGGATGTTTGCCCTGAATGCACTCCCTGTATTTGTAGTTAGTCTATCGACATCCCAACATCTTCTGCCGCTCGCATCTCTTCTGCTGTTCGGAGCTTCTCTGTCTTGATATAGGTGATGCGGTGAAATGGGGTTGTCCCGAGACGTTTTATCGCATCTCGATGGTCTTTCGACCCGTACCCCATATTTTTATGCCAGTTATATTCGGGATGCTTTTCGGCCAACTGCCACATGTAGCGGTCGTGAAGAACCTTGCCGATAACAGAAGCGGCCATGACCGCGGGCACGATACCATCCGCCTTCGGAAAGTGCAGGTGATCGATTCCTGAGATTTTCACCTCACCATCGATCACGATGAGAGAGTCTGGAAACTTAGCTAGGACCGAGTTGATCGCCTCCTGGTAGCAGCGTCGAAGGCACAGGGTCACTCCTTGGCGGTCAATCTCGTCGGACTGGGCCATGGCTATCGCGTAGGGGATCTTGGACTTCATCCACTCGAAGAGTTCTTCTCTCTTGTTAGCTCGAACCTTCTTGGAGTCGTTCAGCCCGTGAGGGGGTCTCCAGCCCCAGGGTACTGCAACAGCACAAACAACTAATGGGCCTGCCCAGGATCCGTATCCGCACTCGTCTGCTCCAAGCACATATTTGTGTGGGTGTTTAGCAATTTCCCCAAGGACTTTCTCACATTGTTGATCTCGTGTTCCCATAGAGTGGCTACCTATACTCTTGTTTTGTAGGTACGTCTCTAGATCTTCTTCCCACCGTGCCGGCGAGGTCGAGTGCGATTGAAGGCTGCTTTCTCATCAATAACGGCCCAAAGGTCGATACCCGCAACAGTAGCAGCTTCGAATGCATACCTGACCGACATAGCAAGCCAAAATTCTGTACCCGGAAGGATTCCCGCCCAAGCTTGGGACAAGGCAAAATTGATCCGTGCAAGCCATTCCTCGAAATCTGGGGTGTGCTTCGGCTCTGGCGTGCGATTGTAAAGGGCTTGCAAGTCGTACCCTTTTTTGCCACAGTAATCGGCCACTCGGATTACCATGTCCGCTATTTCCACAGGAATTCCGCATGGCTTGTCTCCGGGACCCCCGATTGTGGTAGATACGAGCCCTTCCTCGGAGTGGTGAACTTCATACCAAATCTCGTTGATCCTCTTGTGCTTCCGATACTCTTCTACTACCTCGGCTACTTCACTTTGCATCAAAAGAGTGAAGGCTGAGATGGATCTCTCTGTCTCATGCCAACCTTTTTCCGTAGCAATCTTGAAGGACTCAATCACCAAATCGTTTAGTCTTCCCATTTGTTCGTTGAGTACACCGGGCCTAGTGTGTTACTCAGCTACTCCATGCCGGCGCCCAAAATCCTCAGCGGGAAGGAGTTGAACTTCCCCTATTCGTTCTCTCGATGGACCGACGTACCGATTGATCGATGGGACTTCTTCAAGAAGCTACTCAAGACGAGGGAGATGTTGGGTTGGCACCCTCAACAGATGGTGCCCTACCGATGGTCGTTGCGCCCCGACGACACTCTTGGTCTGGTCTTCTGGACAAAGGATCCCACCAACGTGATGCATGAAGGGCTGCAGGACCTCGGCTACAACGTCAAGGTTCACGTTACGGTAACTGGGTGGGAGGAAGTCGAGGGTATGGCCCCGCCTCTTCAGAAGGCGGCTACAACCCTGGCAATGGCCTACAAGCTATTGGGTGAGGATAGCGTTATCTGGAGATTCTCCCCGATCCCAATTCTTGACCCGGCGGAGGTTATCCGCCGCTTTCAACTTATCCTAGCTAGGACCTCGGACTACGCGGTCCTACGGGTCTACACTTCATTCTTGCAGCCTAATGACCTAATCCCTGAGAATCGTTCAGAACTGGATCGCCTGAATTTGCTGTTTCAGATGGGTGAGTTGGCGCAACAATACGGGGTAAGGGTTCTACTCTGCAATGAAGATCAGCTATTGAAGAGTAACTCTGACTTGCACCCCAACGTTGGATCAGGGGTTTGTGCACCACCGGAGGACTTCGCTCTCCCGAAGCGAGATAAGCCGGTGTCTGAGGGCTGTGGTTGCGCTTTGATGGTGGATCCGTTCAACATCAATGAATCGTGTCGGGTAGGCTGCAAGTACTGTTATGTAGCTGATAGTAATGGTACTCGCAAGAACTCAAGTAAAGAGCACCTGAAGATTCTTCAAGGATAGACATGGAACTCGACGAACTATTGAAAGATGAAAACACAACCTCCCCTGACTTCACCGCAGAGGAGGCTGCTTCCGCTACCGATACCGCCAGTGCAAATGACTTCGCGGTCAAGGTTTCTGCTCACCTCAAGAAGCTGATTGATGCTGGGGGGTGGGGAAGGACCGACTTCCAACGTAGGAAGTTCGGGGGTGTCGATTATACGGTGCTACGATTTGAAGACTCCAAGAGGGTATTCAAAATGGCTTGGCTTCGTTAAGAAAACTCTGTTCAATCGGTGTCTTGTTAGACATGTCAGATATGGAACCGAGCTGCTGGGATCATTGTGAGGGTGTAGCACCCTCGTTATGTGATGGGGATACGACGAACAACTACTGGTTTGAGGGTGGGGTTTGTATGCTCGACACTGAAGGGGTTGGTAAGGCCCAAGTGGTCGACATCATTCAGCACAACCCGAAGGCTCGCTTTGACTTAGCTCGGGTAACAACCTGTCAGGAGATCCTCCAGCTCTTGAAGGATGTCCCCTTGCTGACCACTGTCCAAGAAGGTGATGCAACTCAAAGTGAGTTCAATAAGGCCGACTGTCTCCCATTCTACACGGTCTATCGCGGGAATATGACGGACCGATGAGCACCTTACGCAAGATCAGGCGCCAACAAGAGCGCAAGGACAACCCTATGAAGGTTGTTCAAGGGTTGTCCAACTTATCTGGTTTGGTTGAACTCTCTACCAAGATGGATGAGTTTACTCAGGCAGCCCATCGGATGGAGGGGCTGGTAGATCAGCTCGAAGGTGCCGAGGGTTTGATCGAGAGTGTAGTTGAAATCAAGGCAATCTTTGAATCCCTCGTCCGAAGGCAAGATCGTTGTGAGTCAGTTGTGAAAGAGATACTTCACCTTCTGCATCAGGGTGAGGATTCTATCGATTCCAAATTGAAGAGACTCGAGGATTCTCTAGGGGATCATGGCTAATGAAAACGAGATTGATGGACCAAAAGCTAGCCGTAAAGAACTTGAGTCCGGCGGACTGGGATGCTTTGGCGTCCAAAGCAGCGAAGGCAGCAGCGGGGATCGGGGATCAGAGGTCGAATCTGATCAAAAAGGCGATCCAGGGGGGAAGGTCGGAGAAGGTTCTCCGGAGCTACGGGATCCTCTCCGAGATCGATATCGTACGGGAATTCCCGGTACCCGAGCCGTAGACCCGTCTGAGACCCTCCTCCAGGCGTTCCTTGACGGGAACTTCGAGGTGGCGTACCGAGCGGCTCTGGAGCTAAAGAGGGCCTACCACGAGGCCCTCTTTGAAGCTTCGCGCCAACGTTTCTTGGTTAACTTTGGGACCGAAGTTTGTTCTAACTGCGATGGTCTGAAAACCGGGCCCAAAGTGGTGGCCACTTGTTTCCAAGTCAAGAGGTGCAATTTCACTAATGTTTACGAGGGATTAGAGAGTCCACTCCACTTAAGAATCCTCAACCGACTTCCCTAAAGTAGATAAGCTGAAATTGGAATTTAGCTTGCAACTTTTTTGGACCTAAAGTAGTCTCCGCTATCCTGCCTGAGGAGCGGAAAGGATCGGACATGCCTAAGCTTGTTGGAGATCTTCATAGATCTCGCTTGGAAACCATTTTAGCGCTTGAGGTTGAGGCTCAAAAAAAAATGTTGGCGCTCTCGAACCAGAGGATCCAAACCCTCAAGAAGCTGGTCACAGACCTGGATCTTATGTATGTAAATCCGGTCAGTGATGAAGTGGTCTCCGGTCTAACCTCACTGTTAGGTGGTTCTTCTGAATCGACTCCAACTGCCAAGAAAAAGAAGGGCAAGAAAAAGAAGAAGGCTTTACCCCCAGCAAAGCCAATCAAGTTGGTTGCTGGTAAGGTGCCTCGACTGATCGATGCGCTGCAGATGGTAATTCGCTCGAAGTCGATAGGTGCCAAAGAAGCCTACAAGTTACTGAAAGCTCGCAAGTGGCTGCCAAACTCCAAGGACCCACTCAGCTATATCCGATTTACACTCTCTGACGAGAGTGAGATCTTCCATCGTGTGGAGGATAGTCGAGGATTATACCAACTGGATCCGAGTAATCCGTACTATATCCTCGGAAAGGGGAAAAAGTCTGAAGCTGAAGTTGATTTCCCCAAGTCCTCCTTAAGAGCCGTATCGACTCCACCGACTCCATCTATGAGTGAGTCTGAGCCACCTCCAGCTATCACGGATGATGAATCCCATCAAGTTGTTGATGCCATTTTGAGCGGGGCTATCCCCGTTGATGATTAGGTCGGAGATGGCTCCCTCCACTGGTGTAGATTCACCATTGTGGAAATAGGTGACCTAGTCAGTTACGATGGCCGACGATGGTTTGTTCTGAGCCTCGACCGGGTGGCTAAGGTGGTTGCGCTCATCAATCAACTTGGTGAGCGTGTAGAGCTGCCTCAGGATTTTGACACCTCGAACCCAACCTCCTTACAGGTTGTCGTCAACCCATCGAAGAAGTGGCAGCTGTTGACTGCCAAGGTCAAGTCGAACGCTGGACCCTTTGTGAAATTGGTGATCCCTGGGTTACCAGGTAGAGCTGAGATAGTCCTAGATCCCTGGGTTGATTGGATTCCGAGTGACCCCCTCCGGGATGGTGGATCCTTCTTTGTCAATCCTGAGAAGAAGTTGCGACCTGGAGTTTTGCTTCTTGCAACCCACCGCAATGGGAGTGTCGTACGAGTGGTGATCCCCCAGACAATTGGGACGGTTGCTAAGAGAAAGGCAGCCAAAGTTGCTGCAAACCCACCACCAAAACCCTACACAAGATACTCGAGAATCATGAAGGGCTTTGCGGATGACGACAAGTAGACGTCACCTACCCATTCTCGTAGAGAACTCGATTGCCAATGTGGGGATGCTTCGAACTACCTTGATGTTGGAGTTCGATCGGAAGACTAAGTTCAATCGGAAAGAGACTGGTCCCATCACTTGCACACCAGGGTGCGCCTGGTGTTGCTACCATCCAGTATCGATCTCGATATTCGAGGGGATCCTTCTCTATCGATGGTTGGTGCGCCATGGGAAATGGACCCTCAAGTTGAAGGACAAGTTGAAGATCTCTGCCGAGAAGCAACTTGGAATCACTCCGGAAGTGTGGTTGAAGGCAATGATCCCTTGCCCACTCCTTGGCCAGGACGACAAGTGCACAGCTTACGTGGCTCGTCCTCTGATCTGTCGGGCTTATTACGCAGTGAGTGACCCCTACTATTGCCACCCTCATAGGTTGTCGAGGTCCAAGACCTCCTTGATCCCAAGGGGTCAAGTGGTTGGCCCCTTTCATCGGGACCAAGAAACCATCCATCGAAAACACAAGCTCCAAGTGATAGTGCTACCTATCGGGGCCGCACTTCTAATGGCAGCTAAGGTTTGTACTGGTGAAGTCGACTTGGAAGCCTTAGACAATACCATTCTCAGAGAGTATGGGGACTTGGTATGAAGCATCACTGTGCGATCTGTGACCGGGAGCGTGAAGCTAATCAGATGACCTTGTTCAAGCTCGAGGTCAATGAGATGCGTGTAATGAGTAAGATGTCTGGTAGGGAGGCTTCAACAGAGATTGCCCTATGCCGACCCTGCTCAAAGCTCATGAGCAACAAGGAAACGGCTGTTCAACTTATCCGGGGAACCATCATTGCAGGATTCAGAGCCTCTGGTGTATCGATACTCAGAGCCGAAGCTGCTGCGGATGCTTTCTGTAACAAATTGGTATCCGCCACGCCTAAATCAAACCCTTCGTGAGAACAATGCCAACTGCACCTCTACCTGATAATGCAGCCACCATCATGGCTCAAGCTATGAGGCAGTCGATCCCTGAACTGAAAACTCAGGTTCAATTCAATGCTTTCATGGCAGGGTTCGATTCCTTCAAGCTTCTTTGCAACTCTATCTTTGCTGGGAATGTCTCACTTGAGGATCAGGCGAGAGCTGCATTCGAGAAATCCTTGGAAGCAATGAAGGTGGCCACCAGACTTTCGAATCAATTCCAAGAGATCCCTGCTGAAGAACGTGGTCCAAGTGCAACACAGTTCGTTGAAGCCCCCTTGCAGTTTGGTGAATATGATCTTCAGAGGAGACTACTCACTGAGTTAGATCGCATCACAACAATTGTGGCCTTGAATAAGTGGTACCAAGGCACCAAGGAGGATCGTGAGAAGATCCTCTCTCAGTCGCTCAGAAACATACTGTTTGACGCCATACGTAGTAAGCGAGATGAGCTAAGTATAGCTCAACAGTAGCTTGGTGTACCAAGGGGGATGACGCTACCCCTTGAAGCTCTGAAAGAAGTTCAGACCATCTACGTACACAAGGACTGTCCTGACGGGACAGTTTCGGCAATGCTATTGAAGCAAGCCCTCAAAGTCCCCGTGGTGTTTCTTCAGTATGGCACCGAGGAGTACACAAACCTTCAAGCTGTACCCGGGATGCTGTTCTGCGATACCACTCCTCCTCATAATCGGGTTCAGGAGTTCGTCGACGTTGGGGCTATTGTTCTTGACCATCACAAGGGCGCCCAGGCAGTGGTTGCCAAGTTTGGGGACCGTGGAGTGTTCGCCGACGAGATAGCAGAGCCTGGAGTCTGCGGGGCTGTTTTAGCTTATCGAGAAGTATGGGTCCCACTCCTTGGTCCTGAGGAAAGAGTTGAAGACTTTGCCAAATTAGCTGGTATTCGAGACACTTGGCAGATCAAGGACCCTCGATGGAACGAAGCTTGTGCCCAATCTTCCTGGGTGATGCTCTTCGGAGAAGAGGAATGCTTGAAAGAACCGATTTTTGGTGATATCGATCGGTGTGAGTTCCGTTCGAAGGTCGGAAAAATGTTGTTCGCCAAACACATGCGCAAGATCACCGAGGGAGTTGCTGGGGCCTTCTTGACCCAACTACACGGATTGAAGATAGCTATCCTCCAGAATGTCAGTTACTCGAGCGATGCTGCTCAGTTGATGGGTGAGGATTCAAAGGTGGATATCCTCGTTGGGTTCAGTTACTACGACGAGAAGATGATCTTCTCATGTCGAACCCGTACTAACTTCGATGTGTCAAAGCTGGCTAAATTCTACGGAGGTGGCGGGCACACGAAAGCGGCTGGATTTACTCTCAAGGTAGAGGAGTGGCATCGAAACCCCTACTCCATGATCCTGAGCACCATCGATGAGTACTGGAAGAAGCAAGGATTTCGTGAACAACCGACTTCGAAGTAGTCGCAATGGGAAACGTACCTGTAGTACTTTCAAGATACGAGAGGATAGCTAGATCCCTAGAGGATCCTAGTACTGACAATCCCATTGTCTATTGCCCCCGTATTGAAGAGAAGACTGTAGTCCACTACCTAACGGTGAAGATCGCTCAAATACTCCATGACACAGTAGCTTGTCCAGTTGAGAATAGGTCCGAACTGGATTGGGTTCACGCCGAGCGAATAGTTCTCAAGCACTTTAAGTGGTTTATTCGCCGAGCCACAGGAGAGGTTCAAGGGACCCCTGATCTAGCGCTCCAACCAGATCTAACCTACGAGGAGTTTGAAACGAAATTTGGTCGAACTGTGTGGGAGAATGCTCGAAAGTTCAGAAGTACTCTCCCACACCCGCCTTACGGGGGTATCACATTCTTCTGACTAACCTAGGTTAGCGCTGATAAGTAGCTCTCCGATAGGGCCGCGCTTCTCTCCATCACTGTTGATGGATCTCACGGCTTGAACTCGTGAGATCCTGAACCCTCGGTAGAGCTCTCTGGCGATCTTGGTATCGGAGTTCGACAAAAGTACTGTCACACCTGCTTCTGCTTTTTCACGGAAGACCCGAGCCAAACGGGTATGCTCGTTGATCCCAAACCCCTTGTCCGTATAAGCAGTGAAGTTCGAGGTGTCGCTCTTGGGCAAGTATGGAGGGTCAAAGTAGATAGCATCCCCCTCCGTGGCATCAGCCACGGAACTCTCGAAGTCGATGCATCTAATGGTGATCCCCTTGAGAGCTCGAGCAGCCTCCCTGAGCCTTGGGGTATCACAGAAGTTCGGGTTGGAGTACTTACCGTAGGGAACGTTGAACCCTCCACTACCGTTGACCCTGTAGAGCCCATTGAACCCAGTCTTGTTCAAGTAGATGAACCTGGCTGCTCTCAGGAGAGGTGTCAACTCAGCGGGGTTGAGTGCCTTGGTTTGATCGAAGAACTCTCTCGTATTCTGATACGTGACGAGGACATCGATTAGTTCTTGGACTCTGCCGTCCTTGAGAACCGTATAGGTGTCTATGAGTTCCTGGTTGGCATCAGCAATGACGGCCTTGTCGAAGATCTTCCGATTGGCAAGAGCGAAGTAAACCGCTCCACCACCTACGAATGGTTCATAGTAAGTGGCGATTTTCTTTGGCAAACGTCTACGAATATGAGCTAATAGCTGACGCTTGCCACCCGCCCACTTAACAACAGGCTCAGCCCGCATATCGTTTTTCACTACCCTTTGCTTTTGAGGTGCTCATGACCTAATTCAGTACACCGAACTCAGTTTAGAGCCTCGAAAACCCACTTCGTAACTCCTCTGGTGGTTAGGTACAACCTGGAACCTATCCAATGGTAGCAATCGATCTCGAATTCGATTGGGGTGTCTGAGTAGAGATTGATGAATACCTTCATCCTCTCATCTCTCTTCTCGGTGTGAATGCTTACTACTCCGAATGTCGAAGGATCCCAAGGCCCGGATTGAATAACTTTCAGAGCTTCGTAGTAGAAGGGTGTTACTTGCATGGTAGGCATCCTAGAGACTTTGTTTGGGAGGGCCAAGTTCACTACACTCCTTTCAGAGTGTAGAATCTCTCACCGAATTCAACTCTTCTCTTTGAGAACAACACTCCGTGTAACATTGTCAACAGAGCCTTTGGGTAACCCAGTTCTTGATCCGATACTTGTGGTAATCTATTGATGCAACTCCACGGGGTATGGATCGTTTTGGGGTTGCCCGGAAGCGTCGGAACCTTCGCCATTGGGTAATTGATCGCTTAGGTGGCAAGTGCGAGATATGTGGATACAATAGGTGTTTGACTGCTTTAGAGGCCCATCATGCTGATCCCAGCATCAAAGAGTTCAACATTTCCCAAGTGACCAATACGGCTCGAATCGAGTCTGAACTTAGAAAGTGCCATTTGCTCTGTGCTAATTGCCATCGGGAGGTCCATGAGGGGTTACACCGCGGGTACCTGGCACTCGAGGGGGATTTCCTTGGCTTCGAGTTCGAAATCCCGGATGATGACCTTAGTTATACAGAAGAGCTGGAATTAAAGGCTGTTCTGGAAGCAGCTGAAAACCAAAGGTGTCTCACGTGTTGCTGAGGCAGCCGAGAATACTAACGGGGTAGCAATTCTATTGACCCCTGACTTTTTGCAGCTTAGTAGTTGTCAACGGAACCATCTTGTGCCAGTCTCTAATGGATTTGAGACGTCAGGTCACGAAATTGAGTGATGACAACTACTAAACTCTACTCCTATGGCGCGCACCTTGCGCATTGTCCTGCAAAAGTTGGCGCTCTGCTTCGTAAGTCGGTGGAGTACTACAACGCGCTTGTTGCACTCGAAAACCTGCGACGTGCAATGTTCCTTGGCATTGAAGAGGATGCTAGTAGTGACGTTGCAGAGGCCATGAAGGTGGTTAATGAGGCCGATGCAGCAGTGGAGCTTGCGTTTGGTGCAATCTCTGAGCACCGTAAGACAACTCGCGCCAGATCAATACCAGTTGATCTTCGTTCGGCCAAAGAGGCAGCTATAGAGCGAAAGAAGGCAGCCAAGATAACGTTGCGCGAGGCTAAGGCAAAGCATCGTGCACAATTCGATAAACCCAATGATGAGTTCCTCCGGCGCAAGACGGCTGCCACATCCGATGCCTCATTGAGTGAGTTGCGGGAGTTATCTGGTGAGGATCTACGAAAGAAGATTGCATCAATACGTGAGAAGCTTGGACCGATTGCCCCACGAACTGCCGAGAAACTGAACGCAGAGATCCTTGGCACTATGGTGGGCGAGTCCGAGTGGAGCGAGCATTGGAAGGTGGTGCAGTTTCTTGAGCGCGTGATCGCGGACCATGAGAAGGAAGCGCGTCGTATCTCTGGTTTGCCGCATGGTACCTATTCGTTGGTTGATGACGCCTTTGAGGCAGCAAAACGCACTCAGAAAGTGGGTGATCTGCGCCGCAAGTGGATACAGCGGGAGGGTGATCTGCCGGTTGACGATTCCGGTCGCGTAGGAGTGCAGTTGCCAAGTGGGCTGTCTATTGCAGATCTGTGTGCAGGCAATCACGCGCGGTTTAAATTGTGCGTTGAAACGCCTGAGGAGCGCGCCGTCAAAGGCTTGGGTGACCGCAGTGCAAGGTGGGAGCGTCGCAATATTAGGGCGATTGCCACGATAGCAATCGACAGCAGTGATAGTGGTTGGGAGTACCTTGATATCCCGATCAGCTACCACCGATCACTGCCACCAAACGCAACAGTGAAATGGGTGTGGCTTTTCGTTCAACGCCATGGGATGCGGTTGCACTACGACCTACAAATTACGCTCGTGATACCTGATGACGTTGATTTAGGACAAAGTCGGCGAGCTGAGGTGTGCACAATCAATCCGGGTTGGCGCCACTTTGATGACGGATCGATTCGCGTTGCTTACGTTGTTGGTTCTGACGGTCATTGGGAAGACTTACGCTTACCGGCTACCGAAGGGAAGCGTTGGTCCGTTTCTGAGCAAATGAAGTTTTCTGACTCGCTACGTTCTGCTTCAGATTCCCTATTCAATGAGGCGCGCAAGGTCCTTGTTGGTATGCTTCCGCGGCTTCCTGAGTCAATTCAATTACAATGCACATTCATCGCTCAGTGGAAGGATCATACCAAGCTGCAGCGCGCTGTAATTGCGACGTTGGCTGAGTCTTGGACAAGCAACTCGTGTCAAAATGCATTCGAAAAATGGGTCGCTCAGCGCAAAGCGCGTGGACTAGATTTGATGCCAACGCTTGATGAAGCTGTCGAGTTCTCACCCACAGATCCTGAGCGATGGTATCTATACTGCTGGCTCCGTAAAGACCGTCACTTATATCAGATGGCTATCGATATTTCACGTAAAGCGGCACGCGATCGTAATCAGATGTTTTCCATATGGGCAAAGCGGCTGTCAGAGCGCTATCAACGTGTCGCACTTGCTGAGGGTGGTTTGAAGAAACTAGCAAAAAAGACGGATGAGGTAGCATCCTCTCAGCTTCGTGCAAAGAGTCGGGTTGCAACGGGAACATTCGTTGCTAAAGTCAAGGAGAAGTTTGGCAAACCGAATGTTATTGCCGATAAGGGTGTAAATGCATCTAGGACTTGTGTCAAATGCGGGCATTTACACGAGGAGATCGATTTGTCGCGTGACCACATGTATACCTGCAGCCAATGTGGGTACGAGCAAGATCAGGACGAAACCAATTGCCGGAACAGGCTTACATGGCTCCGCGATCGGCGAGGTGCCGAGAAAACAGAGTAAGTCGCTCGCGTAAGGTACTTTTAGCTGCATTTGTGTCACTACTGACGTGAACAGATTCTCAGGAGATCTTTGAAAACTGAACCGCTCGCAATATGCGACGCAACCAAGCAGAATTGCTCGGCATAGGCCGAGCGGGCTCCAAAGGTATCTCAAGACCTGGAACGTTGGGACCAATCCGTGGTTAGGTGACCCTCCCGCGGTCACAGCCGCTCCAAAGGTATCTCAAGACCTGGAACGTTGGGACGGCAAAGCCAGGTATCAGTTGCTCGTGGTGGCGGAGCTCCAAAGGTATCTCAAGACCTGGAACGTTGGGACAGTATGTCTAGTTGGAATTTCTACCCGGCGCTGCCTCGCTCCAAAGGTATCTCAAGACCTGGAACGTTGGGACCAGGATTACTTCGAAGGACTGACCTGGGACGGCAAGCTCCAAAGGTATCTCAAGACCTGGAACGTTGGGACTGGAATTTGGCGCCATTGATCTAGCGACACCTCACGAGGCTCCAAAGGTATCTCAAGACCTGGAACGTTGGGACTGATGGCCATCAATGCCGCCCCACCAATCGGGAACATAAGCTCCAAGTATCTCAAGACCTGGAACGTTGGGACGTCGGTTTTTCGAGGAATGCTGCAAGCTGGGTGAGGCTCCAAAGGGTTCCCAAGGCCTGAAACGTTGGGACGGAACTCTTCTTGCGCGGCGTCGACCGGGAGTTCCTGGGCTCCAAAGGGTTCCCAAGGCCTGAAACGTTGGGACCGAACCTTGACGCATGGGATTACTCCAAATGCGTCGTTCAAAAAGCATCCCAAGACCTGATACGTTGGGACAAGTCATTGGTGGGTCCTTGATTAGGCTCATGAGGTTCAAAAAGCATCCCAAGACCTGATACGTTGGGACTGGTGTTCGTCCTAATTACCGCGATGTTTCTCGTAGAGTTCAAAAGGCATCCCAAGACCTGAAATGTTGGGACTGCGGTCCTCTGGCAGTGTCCAATCGACACTTCCGAACTCCAAAGGTATCCCAAGGCCTGAAACGTTGGGACGTAGCGTGATAGAGGTGGACGCCAGCCATCAGGCGCCCGCTCCAAAGGTTTCCCAAGACCTGAAACGTTGGGACTGTTCGAACTCTGAGGATGTCGGTCTCGGGGAACGGCAAGCTTCAAAGGTTTCCCAAGGCCTGAAACGTTGGGACTTCGGGATACAGCGACATCAAGAGTCGCCACTACTTGCTTAAAGGTATCCCAAGGCTCGAAACGTTGGGACGTCGAACGAGGCTCAGACAAGGCACTGGACCGAATGCTTTAGATGCATCCCAAGGCTCGAAACGTTGGGACAGCGGGATATGACGCACACAGGACAATGGGTAACAAGCCCTAAAGGCATCCCAAGGCTAGAAACGTTGGGACTTGGCCAGAACGAGGATCTCACGACCCAAAAGTTCGCTCAAAATGCATCCCAGGGCTTGAAACGTTGGGACCGCCAGAACGCGTCACCCTCGTCGTCTCCCTGACAGGCTTCAAAGGTATCCCAAGGCCTGAAACGTTGGGACATAACGTGATAGAGGTGGACGCCAGCCATCAGGCGCCCGCTCCAAAGGTTTCCCAAGACCTGAAACGTTGGGACGTCATAGGACTCGAGCCTCTCTTTGGTAGGCCCCGCTTTAGATGCATCCCAAGGCCTGAAACGTTGGGACCTATAGTTGGGGAGTTGGGCGTGCAGATTGCCCTTCAAGTTTTAAAGGCTTCCCAAGACCTGATATGTTGGGACCCCTCTGTCTCGGCTCATTCCCGGCAGCGAACCGGTACTCTAAATGCATCTCAAGGCTTGAAACGTTGGGACTTACCGTGAACAACATGCACCCGAATGACCTGATCGCTTTAAATGCATCCCAAGGCTTGAAACATTGGGACTCAACAGCCCACGCAGATTGCTGTGGCTACCTCGCAGATAAAGGCTTCCCAAGGCCTGGAACGTTAGGACTTTGCCAATGGGCTCGAGTCAAGTCACGAGTGATCTGCACTCTAAAGGCATCCTAAGGCCTGAAACGTTAGGACGTCCGGGCCCCATAGCTGAAATAGGACTTCATGGCGTACTCTAAAGGCTTCCCAAGACCTGAAACGTTGGGACGAGATCTCTTTGAAGTAGCCGAGCGCTTCGCCAATGCTCAAAAGGCATCCCAGGGCTTGAAACGTTGGGATGGAAGAGACCTCAGGAACTCAATCTCCTCTGGTTTGCTCAAAATGCTTCCCAAGGCTAGAAACGTTGGGACTAGGCCACTGAGACCTGTACGTGACGGCACCGGTGGAGCTCTAAAAGCATCCCAAGGTTAGAAACGTTGGGACACATCCCCTCCGACTCACTAAGCGCCCGCGTCACATGGCTCTAAATGCATCCCAAGGCTAGAAACGTTGGGACTACTACTCGGAAGCGTGGAACTGTTCCAGTTTGGCGAGCTTTAAATGCATCCCAAGGCTTGAAAATGTTGGGACTTGCGAAACGCGTACCAGAGGCTATTCAGTACCTTGATGGCTAAAAGGCATCCCAGGGCCTGTAACGTTGGGACGTGAATAACGTTGGGACCACGTCGGGGATGTAACCGGATGTCATCTTCTGGTGTATGATCACGATCCAATGCCAAGCTTCGAGCTCAACTACAAGGGGAATCTGACCTGGTTACCAGGATCGGTCATCTATTTGACCCGTCACGGGTCTCATGCATATGGGACCTCGCTCCCCGAGAGTGATGTTGATATCCGGGGAGTTTGCATTGCCCCAAGGCAATATCACCTTGGCTTCGAGCGGTTTGAGGAGCATGAGGAAAAGGTTCCAGACTTGAAGATCTTCGAGCTACGGAAGATCGTCGAGCTTGCTCTCGATGCAAACCCAAATGTGCTCGAACTTCTCTACACGGATTCGGAAGACCACCTCCTTGTGACTCCCCTTGGGAGAAAGCTCTTAGATAATCGGGACCTGTTCCTTTCCAAGCGATGTCGATCTTCGTTCTCCGGGTATGCCATGGGGCAAATGAAGCGAATCAACAGCCACTACCGGTGGCTGAGCAACCCCCCAAAGGCTCCTCCAAAGCGAGAGGATTTTGGTCTCCTTACTCGAGCTGAGGTTCCTGCGAATCAACTCGAAGCAGCTCGAGCGGCAGTCCAGAAACAAGTCGACGAGTGGGAGTGGCGTAAGCTCGAGGGAGTCGATCCATCAACTAGAATCGATATCAAGAACGAGTTCTTTCGAAGACTCTTGGATATCACTCTCTGGAAGTGGAATGAGGCGCACGACAACCTCTACCCAGCAGCAGCCAACAAGCTAGGCTTCGACAGTAACTTCATTCTGCTACTTGAGCAAGAGCGTAAGTACACTTCTGCACTCAGAGAGTGGAATTCTTACCAGGAGTGGCAGAAAAATCGAAACCCAGCACGGGCCGTACTAGAAGCAAAGTACGGCTACGACACCAAGCATGGGATGCATTTGGTCAGGCTATTCCGAATGTGCAAAGAGATCTTGACTGAAGGAGTAGTTCGCGTTCGTCGCCCCGATGCAGCTGAGCTCCTCGAGATTCGTAACGGAAAGCTCCACTACTTGGACTTGGTTAAGCTATCAGAGGATATGGACGCGGAAATCGCAGAACTAGCGAAGAAGTCTACTCTGCCTTTGGCCCCCGATCGAGCCAAGGTGGCCGCATTGTTTGAGGAACTTCTCGTGGCCTCTTGGGGCTGATCTCCCCGATAGGCGCTAACTTCTAGAGTTGCTCCTTAGTCCTTCTATACCTACTCCGTAGGTAATGGACCCGATCGTTTGCGCTGTTGTATGTAGGTATCAGAAGATCGCCGAGACCCTTGATAAGGCGTGGGTCACCAAGATGCGTGCGGACTTCTTGACCTTGATGAAGAACCTCCCGCGCATTCAGGATTACGACACAGCAGTTCGAGTTCGTAACGCCCTGAAGATCTACAGAGAGAACTTCAAGAAGTTCATTTTCGACGCCTTGCTTCATAACAAGGAACGAAGGATCCCAGCCAGCTTGGAGCTAGCTCGAAAAGCAGCTTGGGACTTCTACCTAGAGCTACAGTTGCCATTGAAGCTTCCCGATGGGAAATACCTGACAGAGTCAGGAAGCTTTGAACAATTTCTGCAAGACAAGGATGCTTGGGAGAAAAAAGTCAAGGCCAAGGCTCAAAAGTGTTGGAAGCTACTGAACGACCATGTAGAGGCTCAAGCTGAGCCTCTATCCGTTAACTTCCCTGGTGAGCAACGAGTGTCCCTTGAAGGGTTCAAAGTGACGTTCGTGGGGTACGATCCAGACGATGAGTGGCAAGCTGACGTATTGGAGAGGTTCAAAGCGAGTCTGAAAACCTTCCGAGCGCGTGCCTCACGGGTATGCCCTTGGATGTTGAAGCACGAGATCCCAATCAAAGCTGATTTTGTGAATTGTGGACTCGATCTAGGTGGGCACTACGGGCAAGGGGTCATGACCTTCTGTATGCTCACCTTGTCAGGTGAGGGGATCAATCACGGAGTCGCCGTCTTAGCTCACGAGATGGGTCACCATCTCTACAAGCAACTTTCAGGGAAGGCTCAGGAGTTCTGGGAGACTGCGATTCGTCAAGATTATGGCCCGTTGGACCTTGAAGATCTACTTCGAGTTTGGCCTGAGAATCTGCAGTACTATGACCAATTTGTTGAGTACATGGCCCCTAGGGATCCTGTACTTGCGCTTCAAGTAGACGTTCTTGGAATGGGGGCGCACGACAAAGGGTCAGGACTTGGTAATCGGGAGGACTTCCAAGAAGTCCTTGATTCAGGTCGAACATCACTCCCTGTACCGAAGCACCCAATTACGGCTTACGCAGGGAAAAATGCGGAAGAGGCCTTCTGTGATGTACTACGAAATCTCGTAGCTTTTGGCCCTTCCACGGTACTCGATGAGGTCAAGCATTGGTTGAGTATCGTCATTCCTGGGGAGATTAGGCTGGCTTCAAAGTACCAGCGACGGGTTTCGATGGTCTACAGCCTATTTTGAGAAGAGTGAATCAGTGTGATGGCTCGGATCTCAATTCACACACTGAGCCTTAGTGCTTAACCCAATGGGTTTTCTTACAAAAACATAGAACTGCGTCATGCGGTGTAGGGTCCTTCTCCACTCGGAAGGACCTTCCGCATATGACGCAGATCAAGATATCAGATCAAATCACACTAAAGAGTACCGTGGTATCCACGGCACCTCCGGCGAAACCGATTGAGGTAGCTACTAACCACTTGGTGGTAATCGATTGCTCTGGTTCCATGTCCTGGGAACTCCCTAAGATTCGGGACCAGCTCAAGAAGAAGCTCCCCAAACTCCTTGGTCCGAGGGACACGATCTCGATTATCTGGTTCTCTGGACGAGGCCAATGCGGAGTTCTTCTTGAGGCTGAACCAGTCGCCACTTTGACGGATCTTTCCATGGTCAACCAGGCCATCGATCGATGGCTGAACCCAATTGGGATGACCGGGTTCAAGGAGCCTCTCCAGGAAGTTGCCAAGGTCATCGAACGAATCAAGGCTAAGCTTTCAGGTACGGTATTCTCCCTGTTCTTTATGTCCGATGGGTGTGACAACCAGTGGCCCCGTGGGGAGATCCTCAAGGCTGTTGAAGTTGTGTCTGGTTCTTTGGCCTCAGCTACTTTCGTCGAGTACGGCTACTACGCTGACCGCCCCTTGTTGACAGCTATGGCTCAGACGGCGGGTGGGCAGTTGATCTTTGCTCAAGGGTTCGACACCTACGAACCAACCTTCGAAGCGGCAATGGGGAAGAAGTCCACCGGGGCTTCCAAGATCAAAGTGAAGGTCCCAGAGATCCCAATTGGGGGTTTCATCTTCACCCTACGGGATGGTGACTTGGTAACTTACGGGGTGGAGAACCATACGGCTCACGTGCCTGAGGACACTCGAGAGTTCTGGTACGTTGTCGAGGACCCTCACTCATACCAGGACAAGTTGAACAACTCTTCGACAGCGGATGTGATTGCAGCAGCCTATGCGGCGATCTCACTCTACTCCGTTCGAATGAACTCAGACTTGGTACTGTCCCTTCTCAAAGCGTTAGGGGATGTGGATTTTATCGAGCGTTTTGCAACGTGCTTCGGTAAGGAGAAGTACTCCGAGTTCATGGATTCGGCCAAGGTAGCAGCCTTCGACCCGTCTCTCCGGTACACGAAGGGGTACGACCCGACCAAGGTTCCCGCGGAAGATGCCTACACGATCCTGGACTTGTTACGACTTCTATCCAGTGATGACAAGAACCACATCTTGATGGATCACCCAAGTTTCAAGTACAGTAAGATCGGGCGTAGTCGCATCGATGCTGATGAGATCTTGACCGCAGAAGAGCAAGCTCAGGTTGATGCGATCAATGAAAAAGTTGCCAAGACAAAGAAGGCTTCAGAGATAAAGGCTCTCCAAGCCGAATTGAGTGCTATTCTGGACTCCAAGAAGGGTGCTTTGGTCTTCAAAGCAAACCCGGCTCCCGAAGGGTACTCCATCTCCTCTCTCGTCTACAACGAGAGTCGTCCCAATGTGTCGATTGGGGTTCGTAAGACTGGAACTATTGACTTGAGTGATCGCATTCCGGATGGACCCGATTATGCGAAGATCCCCAAGGTAATCCCTACCTTCATCTTCCGCAACTACGCCATTATCAAGGATGGTCTGGTGAACGTCGAAGTTCTCCCTGTTCGGGTTACCAAAGATACTGCGGCGAAGTTGGCTGAGGTCCTACCCCAGGAAGCCAAGCCTACCAACATCACGATGTCCGGCGACTTCGTGACCGGTGTGATCAATCTCAAGGCACTTCCGATCATCAATCGCAAGATGATATCCTCGGTGAGCGCCAAGGAGCTGTTCACTCGACAATTCGAATTGATTCAGACCAAGGCGGCCCAGAAGGTCTACGGTGATTACCTGAAGGATCGATTCCCGAAGACCGCTTCTGCCAAGGATGAAGCAGCTTACGGTGATGTTGCAGCCAAGTGGCTTCTCGAGCAAGGGTTCGGGTACAATGGCTATGCGCCCCCTCACACGACCCAGGCTGAGTCCACGGACGTCTACATGGGCAAGGAGCTCGAGGTGTCCGTGCCGGGCTACAAGACCCTTCCCAAGGTCTCCGAAGTTAGGGATCGGATTGCCTCCAAGAAAAAGCAAACTACCCCCGGAGCTCTCATGGCTCCCTATGTGGAGGAGGTCGAGAAGTACCTCAAGAGCGATGAGTACACAAAGGCTGGGGATAAGGATGCAGCGTTCAAAGCCTGGATCGAAGCCAAGTCCAAGGATTCAGTTCAAAAGGCTCGTCAGCTCATGTATCAGATGGCTTGCACCAAGTTCAGTATCGTGGTTGGGCAAATTTGGCCAAAAGAGTTCAGTTCTCTCGATGAGACGACCTTAACGGTGAAGCTCGGTGGGCAAGACATCGAGTGCAAGGTCGAAATGCGTGAGGTAGCCATTAAGATCTGATGCCAAATCTAGACAAAGACAAACCTTCGGTACTTCCGGTTACGGGAGGAGGTGCCCTTCTCGTCGGGGCCCCCAGATTTGCTGAGAGTATAGTTTCAACCTTCAGGAAATTAGCTGAGGTTGTTGGTATACCCTATCTAGAGTGTGAAGATGAGGCTAAGAAAGTCAACAAAGGTCCTTCTTGTTCCCTCGATGTTCCCAAAGCCCTTGAGCGTCTTGGGAAGGAACCCATCATTGGTATGTACTTTCACATACCAAGTCTCAACTTGGTACTGGTAACTAAGAACGACAAGATCGGGATCCGCTCAGCCTTTCTTTGTTTGGGCGTAGTTAAACTAATAACTGAACTACACTCTCGCAAGCACCCTTGAAATTGAAAGGGATACAAGGAAAATGCAAGTACCGCGCGCACCTGGTTGGCACATTGTCTTCGCAATCTCTGGGTTGTACAACTTATTCATCAATCGAGATTGGGTTGGAACTACGATTTGTGCTCTACTTTTCACGGCTTGTATGTTGCGTAAGTACCTTGAAGTACAGAGAAATTTGAGCTAAAGTGGGTTGGTGAAGACTCACATAAAGTGGACCTACAGCGTACTTGGTGTACTTGTTCTAGTGGTAGGGGGTTGGTTATCCAGCCCCCTACTGCTGAAGTACTACCTGAACCATCACATCGAAGGGGTTCAGGTAGGCTCAGTCAAACTAAAGTCCCTCGATTGTGCTCAGCTGAACAATGTACTCGTCAACCTTGATGGAACTTATGGGACCCTCAGACAAGTAGTTGGTTGCTGGAAGGCGAGGACCATAGCTGTTGAAGGTGGGGCCTTGGATGTCACACTCAAGAAAGGGGATGAGTCTAAGAAGTCAAACGGTTACAAGATCACCGCACGGAATCTCTACGTTACACTGCATGCTGAAGGCAAGGTTGTCGAGGTCACTGAAGCTTCGATGGTCTATGGGAAAGCTTGTGGGAAGACCGCAAGCACCAAGTTGGGTATTGGGGCAGTCAAGGTCAATGACGTCTGCGTTGATTTGAAGACTCACCAAGTCACCTTCGAGAGTGGGATTGCATCCATTACTGAGATCTTAGGGCACCTGGTGGGGGAAGTTAGCCTAGGACAAGGAAGAATCGATCCGTCAGCGAAGGTAGCTGATCTCCAGTTTCTGACTCGTGAACCCTTTACCGTTCGCGGGCTTCATATGGAGTTGAAAAAGCGCTCCGCGACTTTCAAGGCTGCGAGCGTCGTTGGGGAACATAAGCGGATTTACAAGGGACCCCTGACGATCAAAGATGTGGTTGTCGGCCCAATCGATATAGACGCCCCCTTTGATAGAGTTGTGCAAGTTAGTTCGAGGGGTGCAGCCATTACTATCGATGTCAGTCGATGGCACATAGATGGCAAAGAGCCGTGTCAGAAGTGGCTTGATGCTGTACCTGATGAGTTGAAAGAGGGCCCCATTTCCGAAATGCAGCTCACTGGAAACTTCTCCATAGATCTGACCATGAAGCCTGAGGTCAGACTCAAGATCTCGAATCAATGCTCATTGGTGAAAGGCCCCCATCCGAAGTTTATTCAAGCTCTGATGGGTAGGTTCAAGTACACAGCCTATCATCCTGACGGGAAGCCCTTCGAGCGCGAGACTGGCCTAGGGTCTCCTGATTGGATTCCTCTGCAACTGGTCTCTCCAAACATGGCTACAGCCCTGACGACGACGGAGGATCCAGGGTTCCTGCACCACCGCGGGATTATCCCACAAGCCCTCGAGAACAGTCTCAAGGACAATCTGAGACTAGGGAAGTTCTTCCGTGGGGGCTCTACGTTGACGATGCAGCTCGCCAAGAACCTCTGGCTCAGTAGGACGAGGACTCTCGGACGGAAGCTTCAGGAGGCCATCCTGACCGTAGCATTGGAGAGTTCTCTCTCTAAGGACAAGATCCTCGAGCTCTACCTGAACGTGGTTGAGTACGGACCAGACCTCTATGGGATCGGGCCTGCTTCAAGGAGCCTTCTACAGAAAACCCCAATGGAGTTGAGTCTCACGGATTCGATGTACTTGGTGCTTAGGCTTCCGGCTCCGAACCACTCAGCTCCTTATGAAAAGATGAAGGGTATGATCAGTAAGCTCCTCGACAACGCCATGCGCGCCGGTAAGGTGACCGAGGACATGGTTCAAGTCGAGAAGGGTCAGTTCACTCCAATAAACCTAGATGATGATTGAAGAGTTTGGTCTGGCAGGTGCTTTCGTAGTAGGTGAGTAATGCCAAGAAAATTCTATACCCCGTGTGATGCCCTTGTTGCAAATTATGGAACTAACCAGAATGTGGTTAGGTTTTCGTACTTAGCAGGTGCATGGAGTCAATCTGAGTTGATTAATTCTCCGCCAAGTGTCACGGCTTTGATTTCGATAGCGATCGGAGCCCAAACACTTGGGAAAGCTCGGGTATTGAAAACGGCATACAGTACGACTTCTGTGATTCCACTTACTTGTACAGGTGGTGCATGGAGCGTTGGTACCGCTGTTTCGGTAGCTGGTGGCGGTAGTCCAGCAGATGTTGAAATGTCTGAGGACGGTTTACATGCATTAGTAGCCTGCGACAATTCGGCCAACATTTCGGCAATGAGCTATGACGTAGGTACGGGTTTATGGGTAGCAAATGGGTATGTTACGATTCCGACTGCAAACGTAACGAATGTAGCAATATCCACTGATGGGCTAATGGGATTTACGATAGCAAAGAATAGTTCGACGGCGTACCCTCTAGCACGGGATCCAGATACGAACATATGGAGTGTTGGAACTGGAGTTACGCTAGGTTCAAGTGGTGACAGATATCTTGGTATCTCGATATCAAGAGATAAGAGTGTCGTAATAATCGGGAGTGATTCAGGGACCACAGATTCAGACGTATTGATATGGAGTGGAACTTCGTGGGTACGATCGGCGATAACGTGTAGCTTTGGTATGTCTAGATGGTTAGCAGATGGTAGAACGATTTTAGCTACTTCTGGAAATGCCGCTGCAAATGCTGTGTATGTACTCGATTATGACTCGATTGCTGGAACTGTTACTTTGCAGAAGACTATATCGATTGCCTATGCAAATATTTGGGGGCTATCTGTTCCCGTCTTTGGGAGGCAGGATATCGCGCTAGCAACCAGCTTTAACAGCAACAGGTTGATCCCATTGTCCCTAACATCCAGCGGATGGGAGGCTGGGACACCGATTTCGTCTGCAAATTTCTCTAGTCCGCTCTCAACGGTGATCTTACCGGTGGTCTAAGAAGGATCCTGCAACCTGAAGTTCGGTGTAACCGAACTTATGTCAAACCAGGTATGGAAATCCGGACTGAAGCTTGTTTACGCCAAAGAAGAATTACCCACAGAAGTGGAGCGAAGCATCATGCTCTGTGGTCCTACTCCAAGGGATCCCGAGACTAAGAGCTGGAGACCCGAGGCGGTTGAGCTTCTCAAAAAGCTTGACTTTGATGGTCACGTATTTATCCCTGAACCAAGAGATGGTAAGTTCAGGGGAGACTACGTCGATCAAGTAGAGTGGGAGACGAGCGCTCTAAACCAGGCGGACATCATCATCTTCTGGGTCCCAAGGAACATGAAGTCGATGCCGGCCTTGACCGCCAACATTGAGTGGGGACTTTGGGCTGATACTGGGAAGTGTGTGCTCGGAACTCCTGCGGATGCAGAACACGTTAGGTACCTTCAGTGGATGGCCTCCAAGATGAAGGTACCTAACTACAGCACTCTCGAAGCAACGCTCCAAGAGGCGGTTGAGAAGTTGAAGGACGGGGCTTTGCGCAAAGGTGGAGATGCTCAAGTCCCTATCCACGTTTGGTCTCATCCGACATTCCAAGAGTGGTTGTCTTCTCAGAAGAAGGTCGGCAATCATATTGAGAGCGCCCGCGTTCTCTGGACTTTCCGCGTAGGGAAACAACTTGAGAAGGTGTTCTCCTGGTGCTTACACGTTAACGTGTTCATTAAGTCCGAGAATCGCTGGAAGACGAACGAGTACATTCTTGGTAGGACCGACGTGACGGCCTGTGTACTGTACCAAGGAGAGCAGATTGTTCTAGTACGTGAGTTTCGTAGTCCGGTTAGGAATGAAGCTGGGTTCGTGTATGAGCTTCCTGGTGGTTCGTCACACAACGTTAGTGAGGACCAGCAAAGCGTCATAGCTCATGAGGTTGAGGAGGAGACGGGTCTGAAGATTGACCCAAAGCGCTTCATCAAGCATGAGACTAGGCAACAGATGGCTACCTTTGCAGCCCAAGTGGCCACTTTGTTCTCCGCTGAGTTGAGTACGGAGGAGCTAGCCAAATTGAGGGCTGACGCAGGGAATGTTCACGGGGTCCTTGAGGAGACTGAACGAACCTATGTCGAGGTGTGGGACTTGAAGGACATTAGAGAGAAGCAGCTCGTAGATTGGGTCACGCTCGGGATGATCCTCTCTGTGGTGTAAGACACTGAGTGATCATTGCAATTTCAGGTCTGACTATCGAGCAAGGAATCAGGGGCCTACTACGGCGTCGAGGTAATGCTGGGGCGGGCAAGGATGAGGCTGCCAAGCAACTTGTGTTGAAGCACAACTTTGTCCCCCTGGCGTTTGCAGACCCTATGAAGCGGTTCCTAGCAGACATCTTTGATTGGGATGAAGATCGTCTCTGGGGTCCGAGTGAGAATCGAGCCAAGGATGATCCTCGCTACCAGGTGCCCTTATTTGGATTGTCCGATGAGGAGGCCAGACCTAAGTTCTTAAACGCTCGTTACGCCTTACAGACCCTAGGGCATGAGTTTGGGCGTGAGATGTGCTGTTATGACACTTGGGTGTTGTACGCGATGCGGATTGCCAAGAAGATTGAGAGTGGCGGCTACTACTATGATCGGGTCAAGGGGTTTCTACAACAAGGTCAGTCTGGATGCCCACTTCTCGCAGAGGAGCCCAAGAAGAACATTGTCATCACCGACCTGCGCTACAGGAACGAAGCGGAAGTCGTTCGAGCGGCGGGAGGGTTACTTGTCAGGGTCAAGCGGTGGGTTCCCAAGATTAGGATCTCTCCAAAACACCAAAGTGAGAAAGATCTCCTCGATGTTCACGATGATGACTTCGATTGGATCCTCTACAACCGGTCAACCCTCGAAGACCTCTGGGCTCAGGTGGACCACATGATCGCTAACCTGCCTCGCTGACATGCCGTGTCTCGCACTACTTCGAGTCTCTTAGGGAGATCTAGCGATGAGTCGAAGACGTACCAGTCATTACGACGTTGCACTCAATCACGTTGGGTTTCTCCGCTATTAGCGCATGGAGGAGCCCTCGGAGCCAACAAGTCACAGGCTCCGTCAGCATGAATCCTTCAGCTTTGAGCTGTCTTGCTAGACTCGGAAGTTCTTTGAACATCAAGGTAAAGTCGGGCTCTTTGACGAAGAGCCTAATCACGACAGCTCCAGTATCTTCGCAGAAGAGGATCCCAAGATCTCCGAGTAGCACTCGCCAACCCTTCGTGTTCAAGCCTAGTTCTCGATGGTCAGGGTCCAATTGGTCGTTGGGATCCCCTGGGAGTTCAAAGGTGAAGTGTCGTGCTTGAGTCTTGGGACTAGCTACGATTCTTTCGAGGGGCTTGATTTGGGTCTCATTCATGTTTCGTAGTTACCCCGCATCGTGCTACCAAGGCACAGTGAAAAGCATTGAATTCAGAAATCGACAAGGAATGATCGATTTCATGGTCTGAGTGACTCTTGTTTGGGGTATGGATGGCAGCAATTCAAGGTCACACTGACTTATTGAGTTGCATCCCAAACACGGTAGATGCGATGACAAACCAAACAAGAGACGAGGATGTCATTCGGAAACTCAAGTATCACTATGAGTTTCCGATGGCAGCACTCACAGTAGATGGCGTTGTCTTTGGGTTTGACCCGTTAGACACTCGTAACCCTCTGAAAGTCCTGATGATTCGCAGGGGTGAGGACCCATTCAAAGGACAATGGGCTTTTCCTGGGGGGCACGTGAACATCATCAATGACGAGGGTTTGGAGGATGCGGTTCGTCGAGAGGTTGAGGAAGAGACATCAGCCAATTTTGAGTACCTCGAACAGCTCTATACCTTCGCTGATCCTGGAAGAGATCCCCGAGGCAGGTACGTCACAGTGGCTTACTTTGCTCTCGTTCGCAAAGAGGAACACGAGAATATCGAGGGTTTGGATGATGCAGATCGCGCTGATTGGATCCCAATTCAAAAGCTGACGCGCATGAAGTTGGCCTTTGATCACAATCAAATCCTGAGCCTGGCGCTGAAGAGGCTCCAAGCCAAGGTTCGATACGCCCCCATCGGGTTCGAGCTACTCCCAAGGATTTTCACCATGAAGCAGATTCAACAGCTCTACGAGGCTATTCTGCGGAAGAAGCTTGATCCGAGTAACTTCCGACGTCGGATTAGCTCCATGGGGATCCTTCAAGTTGTTGGGGAAACCAAGCCGAGGACTTATCGTTTTGACAAGAAAGCATACGAAAGAGCCGTGGAAAAAGGCTTTAACTTCGAGGTATAACCAGCTACTCAAAGGATACCTAGCTTTTCCAACTTCTGCTTGTACCAAAGTTCTGAGTTCGGGTACTTTTTATGGAACCACCTCCACTTTTTCTTACTACTGGGCCTAAAGTACCCTTTAATCTCTACCCACAAGTCTTGATCGATCAGGTAAGCATCCGGACGGTGTGTGACCATCTGGCATAAGGAACGTACGTGGTTGCCACAGAAAATTGACTCTATTCTTGTTCCACCAAGCGACAGTAGCCCTCTCGTAGCTAGCTACACAAATGAGATCCTCTCCTGTCTTCCAATGCTTCTCAATACTATGGTGGGTTTGACTTCTCGCTACCTTAAGGGCCTGATCTGCATCTTGCATATGATGGCGAACCCCAAACCGCTCAAGCATAGCAGCCTCCCGTCGTTTATGGGCGCTAGCTGGATGCCTGGTTTTGTGGTGAATTACGTTCACAGGGTAAGCAATGAACTCACCAAACTCGTTATCGAGAAATAAGCATTTTCTCAGCATCCCTTCGTAGGGTCCAATGAGCTTTACCACCCCGTTAGAAGCTATGAGGGTGGATTCTTCTACACTTGTACTTGGTTTCTTAGCTCTCTGAGACTTGGTATCCTTAGCTTGCTGTGGGTGCCCCAAACCCCTCAGAACATTTTGAGGGTAGGCTGTGAATGCCCCGTGTCTAGAGTCGATAAACACACAAGGTTTGGTTGTTCCTTGATACCCTGTTTCTTGGACTTGTACCAAGTTTGGCCCGAATCTGGAGTCAATACTAGCTTGAAGATCCTTGATGCTTACCCTACTCTCAACCTTAGCTCGTCTTGGATTCCTGGTCCCTCGACATACCGCATAAACATGGGCCCACCACTCCCCGTACTCGGAGTCAATAAACTTAGCCTTTTTCTTGAAGCCCTCGTAGGTTTCTTCCGCAAGACGAACCCTACCGTTGTGCACTTCTTTCAGCCTTCGATCTATCTCGTGTAGTTCCATACCTAAATGAATCTATAAAAGGATCCACTATGACCAGTATTCTAACCAAGAATCCCATACTAAAGTTGGACAGCTATAAGTCGGCCCATTGGCTGACCTATCCACCTGGTACTACTGGCATGTATGACTACTTCGAATCGCGTGGGGGTAAATTTGGTTCGACTATCTTCTTTGGGCTTCAGTACTTACTCAAGGAATATCTCTCAACCCCTATCACTGATGCGGATGTTGTTGAGGCTAAAGAAGTACTTGAAGAGCATGGGGAGCCTTTCAACGCTGAGGGTTTTGGTAAGATCGTAGCTAACGGGGGTCACTGGCCAGTGCGAATCAAAGCGGTACCTGAAGGCTTAGAGGTACCCACTAGGAACATTCTACTATCTTTGGAAAGCACTGGTGGGGCGGACACTTTCTGGGCTGCAAGTTGGTTAGAAACCCAGATTGTCCGCATGTGGTATCCAATTACGGTAGCTACCAACTCGTACTACTGTAAGCGAATTATCCTCGAACACTTGTTGGAGACCGCTAACGATCCTTGGTCGGAGATCTACTTCAAGCTCCACGACTTCGGTGCTCGCGGGGTCAGCTCGCATGAATCGTCTGGTATTGGTGGGATGGCTCACCTCGTGAACTTCCGAGGAACTGATACAGTTGAGGGTCTAATGTTCGCTAGGGCTTACTACGGTGAGCACATGGCTGGGTACTCAATTCCGGCGGCTGAGCATTCAAGTATCACCTCATGGGGTAGAGAGCGTGAACTCTTGGCATATCGCAACATGATCAATCAGTTCTTGAAGCCCGGCAAGGTCGTTGCTTGTGTTTCAGATAGCTTCGATATCTTCAACGCCATCGAGAATTTGTGGTGTGGGGAACTGCTTGACCAAGTCAAAAATTCTGGCGGGTGCTTGGTGATCCGCCCTGATTCAGGTGACCCGTCCTCAATGGTACTTCGGTGCTTGCAAGCTTTGGAGAATAAGGTTGGGATGCAGAAGAACATGCGAGGGTTCAAGATCCTACCTCCATACTTCAAGCTAATTCAAGGTGATGGGATCAATATTGACTCACTTCGAGATATACTTGTAACGATGACAGCTCATAAGTATTCGACCTCAAACATTGCCTTTGGGATGGGGGGAGGCCTACTGCAGCAGTTGGATCGTGATACTCAAAAATTCGCTTTGAAGTGTTCAGAGATCACTACTGCTACAGGTAGTGTAGTTCCAGTGTTCAAGAATCCGGTGACCGATCTGGGTAAAGTGTCAAAGTCTGGCCGGCTAAGTCTCGTTTTAGAAGGCGGAGAGTTCAAGTCGGTTCCGGCCGATTCAACCAAAGCGGATATTCTTGAGGTTGTCTTCGAGAATGGCAAGATCCTTCGAGAACAAACGTTTGCGAGCGTTAGAGAAAATTCGGAACGCAACCTTTCGAGGACGTAATGATACTCACTAGGATTGATGAAGTTCGCGAAGCCCTGAAGATTCTTTTGACCAAGAATGTCCGACTTGGGATCCTTGGGGTGAGTTGTGGGTCTGGGATGATGGCCAATCTTGCAACCATCCCGGGCCTCACCAAAGCTATTCACGAAGCAAACTTCCCTCTCTCCAGGGAAGCTATCAGCGAGTACCTTGGGTTCGAGCCAGATAACTTCGCCTGTAGAGATACTGCTATCGAGCAGGCCATGAGGGCTTATTACCGAGCCTACCAGCCTGATGGGAAGCAGACTATTGGGCTTGGGGCTACGGCCGTTGTGGCCACTACCGAGCTCCACAGGGGGCAGCATAGGGTTTGGGTAGTGCTTGTGACTGATGATCGCATCTCGGTTTACTACGCTAGATTCGAGAAAGGCGTGGGGGAGGATGTCCGTTCAAAAGATCTTTTAGCTTGTGACCTGTTGATCGGGGATGTACTACTACAAGCGCTTAGTGAGGATGTCCGAGTCAAGCTTCCGATGAACATCCTAGCTACTGACCAATATCTGGACTGCTCACTCGAAGCTCGGGCCTTGTTGAGTTCCCGTCCTTACTTCCGTATTGATGGTCAGAGGCTCACCTGGGATCAGCTCACGCAAGAGATTTCAGACTTTGGGGCTGGGATTTATCCTGGATCCTTTCGAATACCTCACTTTGGTCACTTTGGGGTAGCTGACGAGTTCACCAAGAAGCATCGTCAGCCGGTGGTATTCGCCATTGAGGTGAATCCTCCACATAAGGAAGCACTCTCTGTCCAAGAGATTCTCAAGAGGGCCAAGCTACTGAAAAGGCGCAATGTGGTCTTCACTTTTGGTGCCCCGTACTACTTTGATAAGGCTCGATTATTCCCTCAGACCAAGATCATTCTCGGGGCTGACGCGTTTGTGGAGCTTCTGGATGCTAAATGGGGTTTCAGCGTTGAGGACCTTCAGCAGGTATTTCGTGAGACCGGAACGAAGCTTGTAGTTCCAGATCGATTGGTCAACGGGATCTTCACCACGCTCGATGATTTGAATCCTTCACAAGAATTTCCTTGCGAGAGGCTTCCAGTGAGGTTTGATGTCAGCTCGTCGGAACTTTTATGGAAGTAGCATATCCGGATCCCACCACTCCTGAAGGGGGCGGCCGTAGTTCCACAGGACGTTCCCTTCGCCGATAGTTATGGCATTGTTGGTGCGGCCGCCCCCACCATGCTCGGCACATCCCTTCTCGTCAATGTCCGAGAGGAGCCACTCCACGTGGTTGTCGTTCTTCCCAGGCGTGTAGTAGTGCAGTAGGGATCCTGGTTTAGGTACGTTCGTCTTGCTGTACTTCTGGAGTGCCTTGAGGTCTTTGCCGATAGTTCGTAACCAAGCAATAGCCATCCCGGACACGTACTTGTGTCGGAGTAAATCATGTTGAACCTCAGCTTCATACATGATCCCGAGGGAGAACATTCCGCAATTGGTCTTGATGAGGACCGCCTGTGCCGGGTCATCTACCCCACGACATACGAGGGACCCGAGTTCATCCTTTCGAATGTGGATCGAGCATCCCTCGTATTTCTTGACTAGGCTGACGAACAGATCAGATGGGGTCATACTCCATTAGAGACCCCAGATAAGGTATTTCTAACTCTTATCTGGTATGCCAATCAAGCTACCTGATCTCAAGACTGCCCTGGTGAAAGAAGATCTAGCTAAATCCGTGTGGGATGCTTGGTTTCACTTGTTTGGAAGCAACCCAAAGAAAGAATCTATTTGGGTACTGCTTGCTCAGATTCAACTTGAGACGGGGTTGAAGTATTGTCACAACTTCAACTTGGGCAACGTCAAGTCTGTCGATGGAGACGGCTATGACTATCAGTTCTTTGGGTGCGGGGAAGAGCTACCCCTCAGCCAAGCCCAACGTGCAGTTCAGGATAGTCCCCTCGTGAAGGTGGTTCGAACTTACATGAAGGGTACCACCCAGATGGCCTCGGTCTGGATTGACCCCGAGCACCCTTGGTGTCGCTTCCGGGCGTTCCACAGCCTGTTGGAAGGTGCCGTCGATTACGTCAAGCTCTTGAACAAGAGGTTCCAGAAGTCCTGGCCAGCAGTCATCGCTGGAGATCCAGTCTTATTCGCCCACTTGTTGAAGGTTCAGAGATACTACACCGCCGACGAGTCAGTATATGTCGCGTCAGTCAAGTCCTGCTTCAACGAGTGGGCGAAGTTGAACGTGGATTACACGACATCACTCGACCTGAGCCAAGAAGAGAAGACTCGAGTCCAAAACTTGGTGGTCTTGACTATGGCCCAAAGTCTCGATGAGCTTTTGTCTACCCCCTCAACTTTGGATTCAGAAGAGGAGCTAGTCTGATCAAGACTTGGGGTTTTGGCCTCTAAGGGAAGAGAGCCTGGCAGATCAGGCTCTCTTCCTTGTTCTCACTGAGTCAGCGGGGGTAGATGGGTCAAGTCGAGAACCTCATTACTAGACACTAGGAGTTGGGTTTCTGGATCTTGAACTTCTAGTGTAGGTTGAGGATTCTTAGCCTCTGCTACCCACGTCATGATCTCAGCATCTTTGAACTTGGGGAGCTTCGTCCCCATCCAACGGAGAGCTAGTCCCATCCGAAGACGACTAGCTTCCTCTCCTTGGTCACAATGACCACTTGTGTATTGGGTGAGTCGTTCCTCAAGAGGGTTCCGACTGCAGGCTGTGAAAGAGGATCTAAGGATTGATAGGGCAGCGTGGAAACACTTCTGCCGGTCATCGACTAGATCTTGACCACTCCAACCTTCCTCTTGGTGATCGGTGATCTTGTACCCACCACCAATGTTGACTACGATCCGGTTGGGTGTGCTTCCTTTCGCATCCTTCTTCCCAAGGTTGATTTGGTTCAAGCACCAAGACTTACCCGCATCCCCCTTGGACAACTTACCGACTCCGAAGTCGACATCCTTTCGGAAGGCACTCTCAAACGTCGCTACGGCCAATAACACCATAGCTGTTCGTTCTCTCCCGCGACTTCCAGGGAATATTGGCTTCTCTTGTTCGTTCCAGACCACATATGCCACGTCCTTAGCGATATCCTCGTATCTGGAGGTGGCATCCTCTACAGTTTCCTGGGCTTCCGGAATGTAGAGTTTCCTACCTGGAGGGGCGACGGAAACCATGAGTGACATTAACCACGCGATTACCTGTTCCAAGGCATCACTCCTTTTTGCAGGTAGCTCTGTCTCAGCGCACTGAGTATCTCTGAGCCACTAGCCCCAACTATTTGGGTAATCAAAAGTTTGACCTCACACAATGCAAGGCCTTTCAGCTTCGATTTTGTACTGCTCTTTTGTGCTACACCTCTTCGTACAAGGGCCGGCTACAATAGCCGCGTGATAAAGGCTGTCAATCAAAAAGTAATTGGAACGGCTGACCTCTAGGAGGCCTGACCTTGATTGAATTTAGCTTGATCCGCCTAGTTTCCTAGCACTTCTAGTTGTCTGGATCTTGACGGGGTATTAAGCTCCCTATGAAACAGCAATTCCGATTCAACTCTCACGGGGATCACACACTTCACGTCGTAATCATATTGGAGAGTTGAGTTAGGACGCAACTTATGGTACAGGTATTCTACCTTACATGATGTTACATCAATTCACCCTTGTCAGGAAGTACACCGAAACCTGTAACTCGAAAAAGTCATTATCAATCCAGGTGTTATGAGCGACATGAGCTCTTGGAGCATCAAGCGGGTTCCACTAGACTTTGATTGGCCAGTCGGATACTTGTGGCACGGCTATGTCAATCCTTGGCCGGGTCCCGTCGAGTGTGATGACTGCTATGGGACTGGGCTTAATGAGGAGAGTTTGAGGTTGTACAAGAACTTCAAACGTTGGGCTCCGAGGCTATCGGAGAGTGAGACTGCTTTAGCCCTGCAAGCTGGGATCACAGAGAGGGACTTGTCCCATATTCGAAAGCGAATATGGGATGAGGTGGACCACCCGTTAATCCAACTTTATCTAACAGAAATCAGAGCAAAGAGCAATAATGTTTGGGGTTCTTGTTCTGTGTGCCACGGAATGCAAGTAGTTCAAAACCCGAATCCCGCTATACAACAGTTGTACGCTGACGTGAACCTGTACGAAGAGTGGAGACCAATCGAGCCACCGAAGGGGGAAGGATGGCAGCTCTGGCAGGTCGAGGATGACGCTAGCTTCCCAGCGTCAGTCGTGTTTGAGTCTGAAACTCAGTTGGCCAAGTGGTGCACTACTCACTTCAAGTCGGACTACGCTAGTTGGCTCAGATGGGTCACCAGAGAGGGTCTTAAAGTCCACCAGGAACCAGTAGGATTCAAGTTGAGCAGCGAGCACATCACCATCTTCCAGCAACCGGCAATTAAGGCATGAGGCATTTCACCGAGTGGTTGAGTCAGCAGAGGTATCGCCGGGATCTGGTTGGAGAATTGGCTGAGCAACTTCAGAGAAGAGCTTGGCCAGAGACCTCAAACCTACTCGCACTCCGCGTTCGGCTGTCCTTGGAACGAGCTTCCAAGCTATCCTTCGAAACCCTTGAAACGGCATTCGCAGAATGGCAAGTTTCCAAGGATCTCCCGCAAATGACAGTCTTCTTGATTCGAGACTTACCTCTGAATTAGCTATACCTGTTGGGTTTGTTACAGTGGGTGGTGTATAGTCCAAAGTATACATGATGGACCCCCTGAAGATCCACCCGATATTTTTCTCGCAAGGAGCTACTAGCTTTCAAAAGAGGTTGTATGCTCGAAGGTTCCATGGGGTCTCCTTGAAGGAGAAGAACGAGGAGAAGACTGACGCAACCTTGTTGGTTGCCGTCTCTCAAGTGCTGTACGAGGGTGCCTACCGAGAGGTACCCATTCTGATCCCGGAGGATTGGAAGTCGTGGGTCAGCAGCAGAATAGTCTGCATGGCAAAGACTTGTACGAGTACTCTGAGGGCTGATTCCCGCAAGAAGGTGACGCTTCCTATTGCGCGGAAACTACTCGAGTCCATCAAACCCATGACCCCTAATCTGGGACAGATCCTGATGACCTCTGATCCACCACCTTGTTGGGTAGCAATTGGGTACTCCAGAGATGATCTGATCCCCACTTGGTTCAGTGAAAGGCTCATGTAGTCGTGCCCGAAATGACGTTGATGGACGATATTGAACGGTTCTGGGATGCAGTTCGTGTCCATCGAGTGGAGGTCGCTCCTGAAGAAAAGGGTCCTGAATCTGTAATCGACACTGCCCTGGAGCGCCTAAAATCCGAACTACCTCGAGTTCTCGAAGGCTATGGAACTAAGGACCTGAATACCCCTTGTAACTTCACCAATGCATTCGTTGATGCATCGAGAATCTTGCTGGCCACCCTGTTCGAAGAGCAGCAGAAGCAAGATATCAGCCTCATGATCCAATTGTTTCTTGAGGTTCCCGGTAAGAAACCAGAGGAGATTAAGGAGTTCCTGAAATCCATTCCTCGAACCATCATCGACAAGATCCTACTTAGGATGGAAATGTCCAAGCATCCATGTGGGCTACAGATGCTGCTCACTCTTGAAGCCCTATATCGTGATGGGAGCTTGCACCAAGACTACGAAGTCACCAAGGAGACTGACAACCGAATCCAGATCATCTTCTATCCGAAAGAGCACAGAGGACAGTTGAGTTTTCGTTTGAGAGAGATGTTCATTGGGACCTGATGGAACTTCAGGTCCCAATGAATACTGGAAGGTGGTGCGCCCCCGGCGAGCTACGCCACTGAAGAGCTGGAGGAAAGCATCCCGATGGAGCCGATCGATTGGGTTGCCTACGAGATGACCTTATGGAGCGGAAACTCGGGAGACGATGCGGTGACTATTACGATCCCGTTCTCGTTCCCGAGTAGACAGGCGATGTATCGGAAGTTAGTCCAGGCTCGCTTGAGATTCCCCGCTTTCGTCTGATTGAGGGAGAACTGGAGCTGTTGCCCTAAGTTCCGCGAGATGTTTCTCAGCCGCCTCTAGGTCCAAGATCCAATACACATCTGACCTGACTTCGCTACTGAACTCGGTAGCGAGGATCTTGTCCTCAACCATAGTCTTGCACGCGGTCCGGATGGTGGAGTCTGAACTGATCTTGTAGTTCTTGTGTATTGCTGGGGCTGACAGCTTCATATTGCTGCTGAGTAGGGTTTTCAGAACCCCGATGGCCGCAATCTTGTAACCTCCATGGTCCTTCGGCTTGTACAAGCTACGATCCCTTGGTCGAGGCTTCACCTCTAGCTCGGAAACTTCCGGTGGTGGTTCGGAGCTGATCGTTTCTCGGCGGTGACTCACACGGGCATGCTTCCTTTGGCGAGGAGTAAACGACACCTCCACCACTTCCGCCTCTTCTTCTTCTTGGGAAACCGCTACCGAGCGTTCTTTTTGAACAAGTAAGTAGTCAGCAAGAATCTGACAAGTTTCACCAAGGATCTGTCGAATAGCCTCAACAATCGTGGTAGCTACGAATTTCACATCACTTCTTAGACTCATTGGCTTTCTCGCAGTTCTCTTGCACCCTTTGGAACCTGGTTTTTGGTGGGGTTTTTGGTGGTATCGTTGCAGGGGTAACGATACCCACGTTGGGAGTTTCTCTAGTACCAGGATCTACACCAATAATCAGTGGGCCCCAACGGCCTTGCTCTGTTCGTCTTATCTGGCCCAACCTATTTGGCCTACGTTGCTCGGCAGTATCGATAGCGACGCTGGTTCCCATTGAGGGGAGATTGACCTCTTCATTGAGATCGAAGTTGGCCAACCGCTCTTGACGACGACGTTCTATCTCGGACGCTGCCTGACCAATGAAACCGCGGTGAGTTCGTTGGTAGGCGTTGATGAGGATGTCATCTGGGACTCGTTGGTTTTCGATCCCAGCGGGACCACTGACATACTCGTTCCCAATTCCCACACCATAGAGAGTACTGATCGGTGGGATTCCAGCTTGAGGATTGAAGGTTGGGTTGGCAATCTCCCATTCTTGTTCCCCTGTCCTAAGTCGAATGATGCCACCCCCAATGACCGGGAAGATCAGGGTGAACTCAAGGGTTCTAGTTTGATAGTCAGCCCCAGATACCCGGTACGAACTTCGCCCAATGATTGTAAAACCAAAGGTTGAGCCACGTCGACCCATAGGATCAACTAACTGGTCAAACGGAATCACATACTCATTGAGTGTTACCCCTTCAAATATGCCTAAAGCTCTCGTCGGCTGGATTGGTTGAGTAACCAACCTACTGGTCTGAGGATCCCTGAAATTCACCACTACATCGCCAGCACAATTCTCATAGGCCAGGCAGTAAAGGACCATATGCTCAGGGAACTCCTGAGCATTCATGACCAGTCGCGGATTATCTAATCGAAATAGCATAGTCCCCACTACCCCGAACGTTAGTCCTCCTCAATAGCCTCTCGAGCTATGGCTTCAAAGTCCAAGTCGTAGTGGTTCTTTAGAGGTACGGGTTTCGGCTTGTTAAACTCGAAGTCTAAGATGTTCTGGATTGGATCGTAAGGGACTGGAGAGCTTACACCTTCGCTTTCCTCTTGAGGTGGAGTCTCCGTAACTCGCATTCTCAAGAGAATGCGAGCATACCTACTCGGGATTAGATCCGTCTTGTTGGGTAGATTCAACTGGCTATAGTGAATGGCTCCGCTCAAGTGGAATGAAGGGCCAAGTCTGAAGTACTTACTAATAGCCGCCTCGAAGTCTATCCTGCTCTTGAAGAACCAAGCGTCCCCATTGGAGTCTACGAAGAAGTACCTAATATCCGCACCCGAAACCCAGTAGTACGTGTTCCATAGTAAATCAAAGGATCCGCTCGGAGGGAACAGGTAGCTGTTGTTCCACAGATTAGGGCCTAGAGCTAGCCGAATGCTGACGGGAGCCCTACTCTTCTCCCCGTCTGCTGCTACGTACCAGAGGTGGCAGACTCGATCTCCTCCAGTCCGTAGTTGGGTCAGCTTTCGAGATGAGTAGATGAGGTCGCAACCCATGATCATTTGCCCGGGGGTTTGAGAGGTTTCGGCTTATTCCAAACCAACTCGGATCCAGGAGGTCCCTTAGTAAGTTTCACCTTCGGTGGGGGTTTGTCCCGGTACGCTCGATCAAGATTGAGATGATTGTACTTACCTTCAACCCATAGTCTCTGAGACTTGGATAGTTTGATAAGTTGTCCGCTTTCCAAGTCTCGAAGCATGCTCTTGAAGGACCGTTCCTCACTAGCGCTTAGGCTTTTTAGCCCAGCATCTAACAAAGCTCGCAAGAGAGTGAGATCGGTTTTCACTCATCCTCGTCTTCATCTTCTTCATCGTCCTCTTCATCGTCGTCCCAATCGTCCTCGTCGTCTTCATCCTCTTCTTCGGAATCATCGGTGTCCCCCTCTTCCTCTTCGATCTTTGCCAGGTTAGCGAACCTGTAGACCTCTGCCAGGGAAGTGGGTTCGGCAAAGGCACCCTTGTCCCCTTCGGTCTCTCGCTCATAGATCAAGGAACATTGCTCTGGGGGCAGATTCGAAATGTTGATACTGCGAGACATTCTACCTGGACGTTTCAAAGCTGGATCGATTTCGGGTAGTTCAGCATTGGTGGTACACACAATGCGAAGATTCAAGGCCAAACCAAGAATGCCGTCCGAGGCATTCAGTAGTGAGGCAATAGCCCCAAACGAGCTATCGTTTCGTTTGACCAAGGCCTTGTCCGCGTCCTCGAGCAGGAGAATGATTGGGTCTTCGAAACCCACAAGAGCTCGAGCCTTGGCCAAGGGGGGAATGAGATCTGGACCCGTTAGATCTTCAATCATGTGGCTTGGAATGAGAACGAAGAGAGCATCCAGAACCTCATGCATCAACCCTCGAAGGAGGAATGATTTTCCGGTACCTGGCTCCCCATGGATCAAGGTGAGGCGTCCGGTGGGAACCTCTCGCTGTAATTCGGTGATCAAGAACTTATAGCTTTCGATGACTTCCGGAGTGTAGTTGTCCTCTTCGAGCTCCTTGCTAGCTAGCCCCACTTCCACCACCTCGAACTCTCCACCTACTCGAGCAATCGAGTAGACTGGCTTCCGCACATTGGATGGCAGAATGAACTTGCCGAATACAGTAGCGAGCTGGGCATGCTGGTTGGGGTCCAGAGTCAGCATCTCGATGGTGATCCGGTAGTTCAGACTCACGTGGATTTGGATGCTCCCGTTGGACCATGTGACCCAGGTATCCGACTCCCCATTTCCAAAGAGAGGCCCTCGGGAAAACACAACAGCACCCTTGACCTTGGCCTTGATGGCTTTCAAAAAGACCTCGAAGGCCTCCAAGTTATTACCATCCTCCAGATTCCCTTGGCAGTACCCTGAGGTGACCACTTGGTCAGTTTCCATCCCGTGATTCAGAATCATTCTGCCGAATGGTCCATACTCATCTGTGGGACTGCACATCGAGGAAGTCCACCACGTAGGCTTCCTATTGGCCAATTTGAGTTCAACCTTCGGTTTTGATGCGATCATTTAGCGGTAACTCCTCTTCGACAACTTGAAACACTGCTGTGTACACCAGTAAGTGCAAAGAAAGCTACAAATAACGAATCTACTTGACGGAAGTCTAGTTATTTCGTCAAGTAAGTACCCATCAGCGAGCCTAAGAGTAGATGTCAAATGGAAATCGAGGTGTTCAAGTCTTCATCCCCATCCTCGATCTCGCTTGGTGCTGATACGGTTTGGCGAGAACAACGGAACGTACCTTACCGCTTCCAAGTTTTAGTAACCTAAAAGTATGCTGGACTCGTAATTTACCGGTTCAGGAGATTGACTTAAGGAGTAAAACCACTCACTGAGTGGTTCCGAGTGGGATTCGCACTTGCATCTTCGTCTTAATAGGTTACTTTTGGGATCCGGTACTTTTTGCGCCAAGGACGGACGAGCGTTTTGAAAAATGGGAGGAAGTTATGCAACTAGTGACTTGTGTCTGTGTCGTGCTGATGGCGTGCGCTTGTAGTTCTGACGAGCATTCAAGTGTTGGCCGCTCGAGCACGGGCGGAGCTATCGCCACGGGCGGAGCTATTGCCACGGGCGGAAGTATCGCCAACGGCGGAGCTATCGCCAACGGCGGAGCTATCGCCAACGGCGGAGCTATCGCCAACGGCGGAGCTATCGCCAACGGCGGAGCTATCGCCAACGGCGGAGCTATCGCC
>Ga0105102_10000006_pt1 | contig 57280 bp, 76 predicted proteins | sample PPLLaktember2015_FD_87032 | JGI IMG/M metagenome (GOLD analysis project Ga0105102, IMG submission 87032) | Freshwater sediment microbial communities from Prairie Pothole Lake near Jamestown, North Dakota, USA - PPLs Lake P7 Core (6) Depth... | ecosystem: Environmental > Aquatic > Freshwater >...
ATCGTAGTAACACATTGCTCCCGTTGTAAGTGCTGCCCACTCTGTGTTATCTGTTACGTTAGGTATATTAGTCCCGTCCCTGTATTTTGTCTCCGCTAAATTCTCAGAAAGCCATTCCTGAGTGCCTATGCAAACTGTATTGTAAACTTTCCCGTCATTGCCGGTATAGCTTCCCGTTTCTCCATGTGAAAGGCTTGTGGAGTCTTTTATGAGGCGAAGTGCGAATCCTAATTTAGAATCATTGCCACTAAGATTCCATGTCGGTGAAGTGTCCCATTGGATTCCAAAATCGTAACCCTCATCAGCAGACCATAATTCGATATATGATTTCAAATCATAAAAAGTACCGTCAGTATCTCGTAATGCAGAACCACGAGCATTAAATCCGCTTGTATTAGTACCGTCATTACCTGTATTCCAATATGTATCTCCTACTTCTTTCAAAGCAGCGGCAGCATCCGTACCCCCTCCTAAAAATGTGATTAATGTTGTCCACTCCGTATTTGTCGGAACGTGCCAACCATCGGCAGCTATATTTCTTACATCGGTAGCAGCATACCAGTTATATAAAGCTCCATATTCTATTGTACAAACCATATTCTAATTATTAAGGTACTTCATAAACTATTTCCCAATCTGTTGAATCTAAATCATTACAGTCATCTGTACGTAATCCTATTAATCGTTCTAATCTCCAATTAGCTAATCTGCTTGCATGATCAGTAGGGTCAGTAAGAGTTAATCTATCATATAGTCTATATATAGTCCACATTGTTTCTAACTTACAAAAACCATGAATAGATAAATCACACAATCCATTAATCATAGCATCTTCTATACGTACAAAAGCATATCTGTAACCAGTATTAGTTGCATTAACAACACCATACGTCCAATTAGCATATATTAAACCAATGGTTCTTACATTACTTAATAATCCTCCAACAGGAATTGCATAGAAAGAAAAAGAATTATCTCTTGTTCTTATAAACCAAGTAATATCTGTATCTATACTTTCTTTTACATTATCACAAGTAATATCTGATAATACATTAGTAGGAACAGTACAAGTAACTGTCATTTTTTGATTAATATCATCAAAAGTAAAAGTAGATCCAAACCAGACATAAAAGTATCTAGTAGTAGATATATCACCACAACTTGTAGCAGTATAATGATATATTAATATTCTAGCATAATATCTTGGATCAGAATCTGTTAGTCCTGTCCAAGTTATATATTCTGCATCTGCTTGAAATGCTGCATAATCAGCTTTATATTTATCATAATCATCTACATCTGAAAATGTATATATTATATCTCCTGCATTATATTCCACTAATACAGTTTCGCTCCCTAAATCTAAACAAGTATTAAAACCTGTTGAAGTATGTATTTGTGTACTAGCAGCGGTTGTATTATAACCTAAACCTATATAAACAGGATTAGGACTCGTAGAGGTACTACTAAAAACACTTGCTCCTCCAGAACCTACAGCATTTGTAAAAGTAAGATATTTCTCTAAAAAATGAGTAGATGGATCGCTTCTTACAGGAGCTACATATCTGTCTAAAGTATTATAATATACCCGATATTGACAGGTAGGGTCTCCCTCATATACCATATAAGGAGTACTTATTATCTTACCTATATCTGAGTTTACACTAAGCCCACATTCAAAGTCCAGACTATAAAGACATTTAAGTTTTATAGACCAGTTAGTGTTTGTAGTGGTTGGTTCTAATACACTGCCTGTTATTTCTATTAATAAGAAATCACCAACTGACCAAGTAAAATCTGTAAATTTAGATACAAATCGTAAGGGAGCATATGCAAAAGTGCCTCCAAAAACTCTTCTGGAAATAATAGAACCTCTAGTTCCTGGATATCCTACTGGGTATAAACTAGTAGATAATGCAACTCCTGGAGCACTTTGCTGTCCATCAATAAAACTATCTACTAATGTTCCTTCAGGATTTAACTCAGTACAATAATAAATATCTAATCGTTCAGCTATTATATCTCCTTCAAATTCCCAAGCTAAATATGGTGTTTCTGATAAAAGATCAAATTTTAATACTCTCGATTTATTATCTCCAAAATCAGCTATATTATCATATTCTAAGTGATATGGATACACAAGATCTGTTCCTAAAGTACTTGCACAGTTTAAAGCATCTACTATATAAGGGCCAAGACATGTTAACAAAGAAGGAGCATATACCCCCTCATCGTCTGAATAGGCAGAATATCTTATTCCATTAACATAAATATATTTAAAAACTGGATATAGAGTACCGGCTAAAACTGGTTGAGGAGAGCTAAAAGGATGTTGCATCTGTACTTCTCCAGGATCTGTAGTAATACCTGAAGTAAAAACAGTAGTAGCATCCTGAGAAGCTTCGTCTAATTTCCATTCTATATGATAATCTCCTAATGAACCTGTTGTTAATATTAAATCTCCACAATCTAATAATGTCTCATGATCTATAGGCGGAGAATCAAAGTAAGGAACGAATATAGCACATACATCACAAATAGATCTTACATGTTTCCAAGCAAATTCCATATTAAGCAGTTGATAGTCCTACAGTAGTAGATACACCGTCTGTAGAAGAAGTAAAACTAAATCCTAAAATATCGTTAAAAAATAAATATCCTAATGGAGGTACAGATAATCTTAAATATTGACTACTTCCTGTAGTAGAACTATTAACAGTAAGATTATCTCCAGATAAAATAACCGTCCCAGATGAATACGTGGTTTCACTATTAGCAATAGCTATGTTTCCTCCACCGCCCCCACCACCACCTGCAGTTAAGAAGATAGAGGTGTTATTGCCATCTACAGAAGATCCCCAAGTAACATTACTACCATCAGTAAAACAAATACTACCTACTTCTCCTATTATATCAATTCTATTGCCATTTTGACTAAGAGTAATACCATCTCCTCCTCCTAATGTTAATGTACCAGAAGATACTATAGTAGATGTACCAGAAGTATTGGAAGTTATCCTTAACTGAAATCCTCCAGATCCTCCTGATAAAATAGTTCCACCATCAACAGAAGCATATATACTTGTAGAACCCGCAGATTCAGACGAGTACCAAGTAAGATTAGTGTTCAAAGAATTAACAAAATACACAGATCCTAAAGAAGCAGATAAGGATAAACCATCACTTGAACTAGTTCCAAAAAGATTAGTTAAAGCTAAATCTCCATGAGTATGATCTGATAGAATATAAGTACTTAACTCAGAAACATTAACGAATTGAGTACTATTAGATATATTAATATATAAGTTACTATGTGTGTGTAATATATCTGCAAAATATTGAGATATCTGACTACTTGCAGAATATGCATTATGTGAAGCAGTCATCTGATTGTCTGTTAATCCAAATGTAATACCATTAGAATTAGCAAATTGTATCGTACCTGTATTTTGAGTATAAGTGCCTGAGCCCTGTAAAGCAGCCCCACCTGCTCCACCTCCCCCTACTATAGAAGCTATAATAGTAGTAGATAATCCAGAAGTAGAAGAACTCCAAGATATTCCATTAGAATCACTAAAAACAAGACTATGAACTGGAATACTAGCTGTCATTTGGTTATCCGTTAATCCAAAGGAAACACTGTTGCTATTAGCAAACTGTATAGTCCCAGAGTCTTGTGTATAAGTTCCACTTCCTTGTAATGCTAATGTGTTAGTTTGTATACCATATACTGATACTGTAGTAGCAACACCATCAGTAGATAGAGATATATAATCTCCTGCATATACTGCATTAGCTCCTGTAGCTGTTGCTGTTAAACCTGCTCCTATAATAGTAAAGGCATTACCATCCTGGCTTAATGTAATATTGTCTCCTCCTGCTACTGTAACTACTCCGCTACTCATTATAGTAAGAGTTCCAGAAGTATTTCCATCTAGTGTAAGATTATTTCCAGCTGTTACAAAATTGGGTAAATTAAGAGTTAAACCACTGGTATTGCCTATCATATTGGGAACTGATCCAGTAATAGTAGCTATAGAGGTATTAGTTCCTAGTGCATCTCCTACTGATAATGCTAATCCATTAGAAGAAGATCCTATAGTAATATTAGTGCCAGAAGCAACTCCGTGTATATGAGTGCTATTAGCAGCTGTAGTAAGAAAGGTATTAACTAAATAAGATGTAGCATATTGAGTGCTATTACCTATTGGAATATATTGAGAATGGGTATGATCTGATTCGGCAGCTGTAAGCAAAAAGTCTGGTATGCTTAATGACCAATTAGTTCCTGATCCGATAGTTCCACTAATCATTCCTGTAGCAGCTGCAATTCCATGAGAATGGTTGCTCTCTGCCGCAGTAGTCAGATAAGCCCCAGCAGGTTGTAATCCTGTTACATGAACTGTGGTACTAACTCCAGAAGTTACTAATGATATATAACTACCTCCAAAAACAGCATTTGCAGCTGCAGATGGAGGAGCAGCAGATAATGTTAAACCATTACTGGCACTTGTTCCAGTAAGATTAAATAAAAATAAATTACCATGAGTATGAGTGCTATCAGCCCAATGAGGAACTCCTGAGTAAAGAATATCTGCACTATATCCTAGTGTTATAGAAGAAGAGTTATTAAAATCTATATTGATGGTTTTTTCCATAGTTATATACCTTTATAACGATTATGCTTTGTTAAAGTTTTAGTATATAAAGAATAAAAATAATCTAATTCATCGTTTGTAAAAATAGATGAATCCTCTTCTAATGAAAACACCACATTACAGATTAAATACCAATAATCAAGATATCCATCTATAGGTTGTCCTAAATCACTTTTTCTAGCTATTACCAAAGCTAATTTAATAGCTAAATTCTTACAATTAAGTTTTAGCGTAGTTACCGAAGTGCTAGTCCAAATCATACTCTAAGATTAAGTAGACCAAATTTCATTGATGCTTCTAGCATCTAAAAAAGTATTGATCTTATTGGTAAGTGTAGTAAATTCTGTTTGTCTTCCTAACTCTGCTGCCCAAGTAGCAGATCTTAACATAGCTATAGTAAGAAATTGCAATCTATTTTCTTCGTAGTCAAAATTATCAGGATCTATCAATAGTGGTAATTTTGATGCCATAAGATAAGATTCTGCTAAAAACCCTTGATTACTTACATCAGAATCCGCAACTCCATCATAAACTATATCTAAAGTAATCTCATAGTATCCATCAGGAAAGTATGTAGTATTTAAAGGAGTTGCTCCATTTAAAAGTTTATCAGGATATACTTCAAAATATGAATTTAAAGAATCTCCAAATAAAGTAATAAAGGATGCATCTAATCCTATATCTGCTAAAATATCATAAGTATATGTATTTCCTAGATACTCAATACTCAATACTGCTGAAGATACTAAGGCGTGATTAAACAAACCTCCCCAAACTGTTAAATCATATAATTTAAAGTAGGAAGCGTCTTCTTTTTCTATAACTTCTATTATTAATGCCATTATTATTAAAATTTAGTATGATCTACTCTACGTAACCATCCTCGTAAAAAAACTTGTAATTGTGGTTTCTTTGCAGCTAAATTCATATAGAATATTTTTCTACGCATTTTAAACTTATCTACTAATTCAATAGGCTGATCATTAACAACTTTAGTAGTTATTTTGCCTATTATACCATCATCAGTTACTCCTACTAATCTTTGTAACATTCTAATAGAAGTCTTTATGCCTGCATTTACACCAAAATCAAATACTTGTAATACTAATTCATCGTTTTGTATTCCTTTAAGATTCATGGGAGTCCAATAATCTTTATAATATAAATAAGTAGCTCTATCCTTAGTCATATTTTTAATATCTTCATCAGGATAAAATTTCTTAGCTATACCAAAATTAGTTTCTCCTCCGGGATCATTTGGATGATTTACATATCCTCCTTCATTTCTCAAGATAATTTTTATACAACGAGAGAAGAGTTCTGAATAAATCATAAGATAATATTTTTACAAAAATATTAGTTTATTTCGTAAAATCCTAATTTATAATTAGAAATTATGTATTAAAGATTAATACATTATCTATTAAAAAAGAATAGGGGAAGAAATCCTCCTCCCCCATCCTATTTTTAAGTTAGATAACTATTAAGCAGTATTACCAACTGTTGAAGCCAGTACTGTACCAAATGCATCTCCTGCAACAGCAGTAGTTTCATTAGCTATTATAACCCTATACTTAGAAACGGGTTGTTGACCAGAAGCTACATTAATATATTTACTATCGGTAACTTCAAAAGTAAATAAAGAATAGGTACTTCCTGCAACAGCACTCTGAAGATATGAAGTTTGTGGATAACGAGATACTTCTCTTGTCTTATTCTGGAATTGAGTATAAGCTTCCAAAGCAGCAACTAACTGATATGTTCCACGACCTATAAAAGGCTGAGTAGCTTTAGTAACAGTAGCAGTTTCAAAGTTTTCTCCTAATTGTACATCAAAACTAACTACAATAGGTTGATCATACAGAGGGTTAAATTCAGCATCAGTAGGACTGATTCCAGTGAATTTAAGACCCCAGTTGCCCTCAGTAACAGTACTGCAATGATCGTGATCAGCGTTAGTTACTCCTTGGAAAGGTTGATCTAATTCATAAATACGAGCATTACCTGCTCCACTATCATGAGCAACAACTACATAACAAGGATCAGTAACAGCATCTCCATCGTTCTCAGGTTCTTCTACCCTTATAATAGATCCTACAAGAATACTGGCAGTGTCATCATCTGCTGAAGTAAAATAGGTACTTCCATGTACAAAAGAAAGATTATTGAGGTCTACTAATTGAGCTCCTGCATTAACTCTTTCAATTTTAATAGGTTTATGAGCTTGTCTGTCTAATACTTTAGTACCAGCAATAGCAAGACCGGCCGCTACTTCACTTTGAGTAGCAGAGGAGTCGCTTTTATAAGGAATAGTAAGTAACAGAGGACTGTTATTAAGCATACCAAAAGTATGATTAAGAGCTAACCTTATTGAATAATAAGTACTATTAGCAGCATCCAGAGATCCCGATGTGCCATTATATCCAACATAAGTAACTTGTTCCACTCTTGCTGTAGTAGCCATAGAAGTAGAATTACTTATATCAGCAGAAGTAAAAGGTTTAGTCTTATTAAGAACACCTGCAGAATTCCTAAAACGAAATTCATATTCTACTCCTGCCTCAAGAGCTCCTTCTTCAAGAGTATTATCCGATACTTTATAAAAAGCACCGGAATTGTTAGGAAGTGCTCCAGTAAGAGCATTTCCATTAGTTACTGAACAAACATAGAGTTCAGTTTTTGAATCTTCAAACATTTTATTAATGTATTAAGTTAAACAAAAAATATTATAAACCAGTTACATGAGTTCTAATAGTACAGATGATCTTAAGAGTTCCAGCAGCTGTACCTGGTTGAGTCCAAGCAGTTCCACTGAAAATATTAAGAGCCTCTGCTTGAACAAGAGGAATACCTGCAGTTGCTAGAGGATACATAACAACAATTTTATCTCCGGCAGCTCCCAATAAATTAGCAGAAGTTACAACACCAGTAACAGCAGTTGTACCTATTCTTAAAACAGTATCATTACCACCACCAGTATAGGCAGCAGTATTAAAATCATATATAAGTACAGCCGATACAAGCTCAACTACATTCCCACTAGCGGGACTATATAATGTTACACCACTTGCATGAGCAAGATCGCCAGCTGTGTTACCTACGATTTCAGTAGCAGTAATTGTGGTTTCAATAGTCCTGAGATTATAGGCCTCAACCATTCCATCTCCTAACGCTACCCCATCTATATTCACAACTCCCAAATCTCCTGGATATACATAATCAGTAGTTAATTGAGTATACCCCCCAGATTCAGTGATATTAATTGTATTTAGTTTATCTACTAGTAAGTTATACCAGTAGTCATAAACTGGAAAAAACGGAGGATGATCAACAAAATTATCCTTCGTTAAATAGTCTAATAAAGCCATTTTATATTATATTAAGTTAAACAAAAAAATTATTGTTTTGAAAATTCAGCTAATGATAATTGATATCCTTGTGCGTCCGTTACAGACATCCTTGCTAAAGTAACTGCTTCCTGAACTATATCAGAATGAATTCCTTCGTTTAACTGACAGTCATGAGCTATATCTATAGGATAATTATCAGGATGATATACTCCAACTACATAATATCCAGAAACTAATGAACCATCAGTAATAAAAACTGGAGTATTATCATATTGTAATACCCAGAATCCATCTATCTGATTAGGAGATCTAAAGGGATTTTCAATATTTTTTCTATAAAACTCATAATTTATTTTTAACAAAGGAATATTATCTGTTGTACTTGTAGTAGCATATTCATCTAATATCCAAAAATACATAGAATCAAATTCTTTTCCTACAGGAGGTGTAGTATTTAATCTACGAGCTGGAGAACCATCAGTATTTTTAAAATGAGTATCTAATGCAAAAGCTGAATAACTATCTTCTTTTACTAAAAACTCAATAGCCAACTGATTAAAAGCATTTTTGTTTATACCATCATTAAGAATACGTCTAACTACTCTTCTTTGAGCAACAGTTAAAAGTCCTCCCCATTCAGTATTAGTAAAACCAGGAGCATCACTGCTATTTATACTTTCATATAGCAGTTCTGCTTCGGCTCTCATCTCTAAAAAAGTCATTACTTACTTACTTTAATTTGTGCAGCAATTTTTAAATATACATCTGCTTTTATTTCTTCGGCATTCTTCAAGTAAGAAATTAATTCTGAATAAGTATAAGATGTTCCTTCTCCTGGAATATCATACTTATTTCTAGCTGATTTTATAATAGCACCTGCTCTTATTCCTTGTAGAATGAAGTTCTTTATCTTTCCCTCAGGATCATTTATAATTTTAAGAGCTAATGTAGTTTCATTATCAATAATTTTTCTAATCTCTTTCTTTAACCAATCTCTATCAGAGTCTTCTTCTACATGTTTTAATTCGTTTTTTTCCATGTAATATACACCCATAAAATCTTTCATAGCTCTTGCAGAGTTTTGAATAGATCCCAGATAAGTATAAGCTTCTATAAGCTTATTGGTTTCAGTTTGTTCTTTTTCTTCAGCATATCCTTCTTCTACTAAAGCGAATCTATATTCCCCTCTTGCAGTTCTACTATCCCAATTAGGAGCAACTTGTGGTTGTAATTTAGTAACCCTGTATCTCAGGTTATCTAAGGGATCAGCCAGATTAAAAGCATATCCATTATGCATTAATCCATAATCCTTTATTACTTTAACAAAAAAAGTATGCCAGAAATTATCTTTCTTTTTGTTTACATTAAGATCCAAATCCAACTCTTTTTCAAAGAACTCTCTTTCTTCATTACTAATAAAAGGATCAACTAAAACATTTAATCTGTTTTTTGGTAATTGAAACCAATTACTAGCACCTTCATATTGAAAATATGCAACATGTTCCGGAGAGCTAATCATTTTTCCTCCCCTTATTACTGGTTTTAAAAAAACTTTTTTATTCTGTAAATAACCTTTTTTAAATGCTTCTTCTTTACTAATTGTACTCATTTCTGTAATCTTTTAAATTAATACTAACAACCTTTTCCTTTGCCTTTGCCTTTACTTTTTTTAGCCATAATCTACTTTTTAAATAAATAGTTAGGGAAGCAATAATTCACCTCCCTAACTATTGGAATTATTAACGAAGAATTGCGGGAAGTATACGAGCAGTCTTCTTAGGATTAGTGATTTTAACACCACCAATAAACCCTTTAAATACAGAGTAACCATCAACAGATGTAGCCATCATCCTAGGATCAGTACGCTTATTATAAGGTGAGAATGGATCTCTAAGCCCTGGAATATATCCGAAGAACTCTTCTTCATCCTTAACACTCACTTTACTAATATTAGCAGTACCATTAGTTGTACCTACATCGAAGATCTCATAAATATAAGAACTTGCAAGACCACCATTCGGATGCCTAAGAGTATTAGGATAACCATCTTTCATAGGATCTATAGTCAATTTAAACTTAATACCATTAACAGCTACATAGTTAAGGAACTGTCCTTCATCTAACGTAAGCTTACCACCTTCAGCCCTGATGTTGAAATTAGCATCAAGATAAGTAATAGAATTAGCCTTGTTAACAGCATCTTTATGGAATTGATATGCACCATATTCACCAGTGGATACTATGAATTCCCTCTTGTCTTCAGGAATTTTACCATAGGACATATCCATAGCAAAATCAGTAAGCATATCAAGTGAGAAAGTATTGTAAGTTAATATGTTACCATATTCCATCTGCTCATATAAACCATAACCAGACCTTATAACATTACCACTTTCTCCATTATGACCAAAAGTACCGTCAGCAAGTTTATTAGACTTACCGTGTCCTATCAGTCGTGCTTTGTCTCTTTCAAATTGTACATAGAAATCCCACCCAAGTTTGTCAATCCAACGAGTCTGTGTCTTTCCATTCTGATCAATAAAAGCAAATGCAAGAGGTTTATTTTTACCCTTGGATATCATATTTCCAGGAACTTCGTAATTCTTACGAATCATAGAAAGTACGTTTTCCATCTGGTAAGGAGCAGTATGATGAACACCGTTACCTCTCTTAGAGAGTTCTTGTTCAACCATACCAAAGAGCTCAGACCACATTGTATTAGCTGCTAAATCATCAGCAAGAATCCAGAGAGTGTCGTCTCCTGTAAACAACTGTATTTTATAACGCCATGTATTACCAAACTGTACAGGATCTTCAATAACCCTTAATTGATATACATCCGGTTTGTCTCCTACGATATGTGAAGTAGCCTCAAAATATCTTTCTGGAAACCACATATAGAAGATGCCTCTATTCAAACCGACCTGAGCAGCATCGGTAACTACAGTAGCTCCGAGAGCATCAGTGGTTGCTTTAATAAGAGGAATACTACGTTCATCTGATCCTTGTAAGAACCAACGATAAACAACATCATCATTAATGTACTCAGTAGGAAGACCATTTATAAAGGAAACAAAGTTGTCTGAACCAACATTAAGTTCGTAAAGACGATTCATTGTTTGACTTATAATTTCTGGTTCTTGCATACCAAGCCATCCAAGATGACTTTCTCTTGTTAACCCACTCCAATATTTAGGATCAACAATCTGCAACGGTGAAATTTTATTCATATTTTATAATTGTTTAAAAAAATTTTACTTACCAAAGATTCCTCTCATAGAATCTATGTTATCTTTAACAGTTTTATCCTGTTCAGGACTATTTATAACAGGGCTTCCTATAGAGGTTTTTGTGTTTTTTCTGGACTCAAGAGCACTTTCCAAGCTGTTTATTTCCTTTGTAACTTTAGCTTGACCGGCTTTATTCCAAGGTTTTCCTTTCTCAAAGAAGCCAGTTTCAAGAAGATAAGCCAGTTTAGAATCAAAGAAGATAGGATCTTCAGCCCTTTTAGCCCAAAGATTATTTGTTATTCTGCCTTTAGAATCCCTTACTTCTTTTGTTAAATGTTCGTACATTTTAGTCTTTACTTGCTTATTAATAGCAACACCTGGAATTACATCTTCCAGAGTATTGATAGTTTCTTTTAAAGAGTTTAATATTCTTTTCTTTTCGTCTTCTTTTAAAGCCAACTGATTAGCTGCTTCTGCTTCTTCTTCAGTAATTTGTTCTTTTATTGCTGCTTTTAAAGATGTCAGGTATTCTTTAGAGTCTTCAATATCATCTCCTAAATCTATACTACTTTGTACTAATCTTTCTATCTTTGCATCTGACATAGAAGTAGTTAGTTTAAAATAGTCGATCATTACTTTTTTTCGTAACTCTGTATTTTCTTCTTTTACTAAATCTTCATTTTTAATAGCCTCAAATCTTGTTTTAAGATCTATTAAGCTACTTGCAGATTCAGCAGGAACACCTTTTCCTGTTAAAGCTAAAAATTCTTTATATCCAAGATCTAAATCAGCTTTTGCAGCTTCTACATTTGCATCAATCTCTTCTCTTATAAGATTCCTTAAAGCATCTGCCTCACCTAATTCTTTAATATTTTTATTAAATTCATCCTCATCAAAGGATGAAAGAAGCCCCTGCTTCACCAAGTCCTTAGCAAAGATTACAGTAAAAGGAGCATCAGAAGATTTTGTATCAGAAGATTGTACGTTGGTGGCAGGGGCCTTTTCATCTTTTTTCTTAACGTCTTCTTCTTCTTCTGTGTCTTTATCTGTCTCAAGGACTTTATTAATATCTATTTTTTTATCGTCTTCAGAACCGTCGTCTTCTTCTTTTTTATCAGGCTCATCTTCAGGTTCTTCTTTTTCTGTGTCTAATGCCGGAAGATTTTCAAGCATAGAATTTATATCTAAGCTCTTATCTAATTCCAACATATCTTCAATACTCTGATCAAATACTCCTTTACTCATAACTGTAATTGTTTTACAAAAATAATATCTAAAAAATTATTAAACAAATTATTTGCAATTTACAAAATCCTGGTATAGCGTAAACTTACATTTATGTATAAGTTTTCTATACTATATCCACTATTTTTTCTTAGATACAACTGGTTTATTGGCTAATTTTTTCTTAATTTCTAATTCTTTTTCTTTTTGAGTTTCTTTAACTTTATTAGCTCTTTTTTGCTCTTCCAATTGTTCTCTCTTTAATTGTGTATCTGCATCGTCAGTATCGTAAGTAATACTATTTTCATTAGAAAACTTACGTTCCTGATTCATAGCAGCTATTTCTAATTTAACTCTATTATTCTCATCAATCTCATATTTCTTAAGATCTCTATCTGCTTGTTCTTGTGCAGCTTCTGCTTCAAGTTGCATCTGCTGAGCCTCAAGTTGTTGTTGAGCCTGTTGCTGAGCTTGCTGCTGAAGTTGTTCTTCAAAAGCTTCAAACTTACGTTGTAATGCAGCAGGATCTTGAGTACGATAAAGCTCCATAACCATAGAAAGTGTGCCACCGTTCTGCATGAAAGGTTGGACAAGTGCTTTAAGAGTAGCCATCATGTCTTTATCAACAGCAGAATTAGTAGAATAAATTCCATATTCAGACTCTTTAAAAAGCTCTCCATCAAAGTCTAATACATCCTGACTGCCGTCAGATAGAATAAACTGTCTCTTGAACTTCTGATCTTTCCAGGCAATTTTGGCTGTTTCTATATAAGCTTCTATTGCTCTGTTAATAAAATCATCGTGAATACTAAAATATTTAGCTGTTGAAAGACTACTCTGCTTAACACTACGTTCTACTCCTCCAACTGTTTCTCTATTATCTACAGCTCCTTTACGTTGAGGTGTAACTCCCACTATATCAGCAATTCTGTTTTCCAGGAAAGTAAGAATACCTAGTAAATTCTGAATAACAGCTGGGTCTCCTATTTCAACACTTCCACCTCCTCTGTTCATATTACCAGCCAACTTACCTAAAGCAGCTCCTTTAGATCCTTCATTAAATTCATCTTCAAAGATAATTTTCATCTGATCTATAAAGAATAAGAACTGATCCATAGTAAAATTACTAGGAATCATACTAGTAGAAATCTTAGCTATCTTACCTTTATAAGTCTTTAATTCTTCCCAGAGCTTATGCATGAAGAAATTATAAGTTAACTGATAATCTTTTCCTAAACTAACAAAAGATAATGATCTGGCATCATTAGTATTAAAAACATTACCAACTATACCAGGAGCACATTTGCTGGGATTATCCATTGACCTGAACTGAATAGGTCTCGGGCCCATCTTAACATATATATCATCTGCTATCTTGGTAGTCTCATTCCATTCACCAATCCAGATCCATTTAACTGCTTCTTTTTCATCCTCATTAAGGGGATAATCCTCATCTACATATCTTTTCTGAATATCACCACTTTCATCCAGGAAAGTAATAATACCTACTTTTCTCATTCCTTTCCAGAGAACTCTAAGTTTTCTTACATTACCAAAGGAATCAAAAGATCCACCAAACATAGAATTAGCTTGAACACCGGCTGTTATAACCTTTCCTATACCCCCTTGTTGCATAATCCAGGAAGTAAGATCTATAGGCTGATTTATTAAAGTTCTGTTAAATAACTTACTTGAAGCAGCAATATTATAACTATATCCATCTTCCAACTTCTTAATCTGAGAGTCTTTAAGCTCATCGTGATATTCATCAATAATCTGTCCTACAGGTACATATGATAACTCTATAATTAAATCAGAGTCTTCTATACGATAAGAATTTCCACCTCTTATAGTAAATAAATTTAAAGGATTTATTTTTCTTAGAATAGGTTCTCCTCCTGCTATATCAGTAGCAATTATTTCTTCTCCTTGTACCAGTAAGTCTTCAAAGCATTTACTAAAGACTTCCTTCATATTCTGAGAAATGTACCCATAATGAATTATCTGAGAAGCCATAAGCTCTCTTCTGTCCCTGTAGTTAAACTTCATCCACTTAGCCTGAGCCTGTACAGCAGCAGCTACTTCTTCTTCTGAGTATTTTGAGGCAACTATTCTATCTAAAATAGACTTATTAATTAAAGCACTTATTTCTTCCAACTTGGAGTTAACCAAATCAGGATTAGACATTACTATAAGAGGATTAAATTTAGCTTCTCTTTCCTCACCTAGTAATACAGCCATATAAGAATTTAATAATGGATAATTCTTATAATTGTTATTAAACTTAGCCTCAATATTATAAGGATTTATTACGGCTGAGATCTCTTTAGGATCTACTATATTATTAATAAGATTGACATTACTTAGTTTTTCTGCTAAGGTAGCCCTAATCCCATTATCAGTATCATATCCTACAATAGTATCGGCAGCATCAGCACATTCTTTATAATAAGATTCTGTCTTTTGTGCTCTGCTTCTCTTTTGAAATGGGAACGACATTTTCCCTGTATTGCTAAAACTAGTTGCCATATATAATTTTTTTGCAAATTTAAAAATTAAATCTATTACTTTTCAATATTTTTATTTGTGGTATAGCGTAAACTCGATATTGACTTTGCCGGATTGATTATCTTAGTGGGATTTTTAAGAGAAAACTTACTAAACCAAGGATCATCTATTATAGTTTTAATCTTCTCTGAGTATTTATGTTGTTCATATTTCTCACGATCAGCTCTTAAAATCATTAACATTCCCATAGCAGATACACGGTCAAAGTTATCATCAGTATTCCAGGCAATTAATTCTCTTATATATCCTAAAGATCTCACTCTATGTAGATTAAGTATAGAAGGTTTCTCTACTATTTTCCCCAAGTCGTCTACTTCAGGTTCTTCAAAAGGATCATAAGCGGTCGATATTAACCAATCTGCTTGTAGTTTACGCCCCCAGGCATTAATCATTTTATTAGCATTAGTACCTTTTGCACGATTTCCAAAAGCTACTCCTTTGGCATAATCCATATCCCGGAGTACTTGAGGAGTATCACATAAATATTGAAGATTTCTTGTGGTATCAAAATATTGAAATAGTCCTTTTAAGTTGTTTTCATAGTTAGCAATAGCATTATAAAACTTTAATAGTTTCAAACAATTTTCATAGAACTCAGAGGCTAGCTTAGGTCTTCCAGTATACTCTGCTACTATTCTGTCTGTCCAGGTATCAAAGATAAAAATTGAACCCAATGAATTAGTATAATTACCTTCATCAGAATCTATAGGGTCTATACCTGCTATATAACGCCAAATAGGAATATTACCGTCTGTAAGTCTTCTGGGCATCTCAAAGATTTCTATACAACCATTTCTATCTAACTCATCTTTAAGGGGATAGTTTCTTAGTGGTGGATGAAGTTCTTGTTTATCCCAACTGATGCTACCACTTACAGTTGTTTTAAGATGTCCTACATAATGAGCACCTAAAAACTTTGGAGCATCCGGTAATATATTTGCAAGATGATCTTTAAGATCTGATACAGGAAAGATGCTACCTTCCCTTCTCATAATAGCTTCCTGAGGAACTACACACATTTCAGCTTTATGCTGAACTAGTGTATTGGCATCAGTAGAATTATATTTAATATATACTCTCCTTGATACAATTTCAAGTAATGCCCCAAGTACATCTGAATTACCATTATGATCATATTTACCTAACCTATTTAAGTAAGCAGGAAAGAAGAAAGCACAAGTAGAAGTTCCATTTGTATTTTTATCGTATACGTTAGGAAGCTCCAAGATGTTATAACCTCCAGGATTATAATACATTTCTTCTGCTCCTTTAAAATCAGCTCCCTCAGTACCTCCAGTACCCCCACCAACCATAGTTCCAAAAGCATAATTACCTTCCTCTACAGACTCCCTTGCCACCATCCAAGCTTTAAGCAAGTTAGGATGTTTTCCCCATTCATCCCAATATATCTTCGGGCCTCTTTTACCCCTAGCCTTATCGGGATCTCCCTGAGTAGTAACACCAATTACTGAGTTATTAGTTCCTTTGGATAAACCATTGGAATCAGAATATCCCATTTCCCAGACCATACTATTCATGGAATCTTTAGATCTCAACCTGGGCCAGGGAGTTGAACTTGCACACCAATCTACATTATCCTCAAATTTATTAAGGATACCGTCTTTTATAAGATATTCTTTTTCAGAGGCTATAGCAAAAGCTTTTACAAACTCTGTATTTGTAGAAGTATCTCCTAATACTAATAACCTACAGAGATCTGATCCTGCCTTATATGAAAATCCCATACCTCTCTTTTTTAAGAGACCGGCATGTTTTCCAACATTTATTGCCTGATTGATGTAATGGAAATAGAGATAATCTCCATCATATACATCTGGGAAATCTCTTTTTCTCTCTGCTCTCTTAGATCCTTCCTTAGTAACACTTCTCAGGATTGGAGAGTAATTTAAATAAAAATAGTGAGGGCCTGTAATCCACTCACCATCAAGTTCTCTTACATAACCATCACGACATCGCCTGGCTTCTTCCTTCCAGAACTTTGAATATTCTGAATTAGGAGCAGAATTAGGATATAAATTTGTATATTTTTTAAATCTCTGATAATGTAAAGCAGCGGATCTAAAATAATCCATATCCTCCAAGATATGAGGATTAATAATGTCAACTTTTACTCTTCCTAAATCGTCTTTCTCCAAGTCTTTTGTATACTTTCTATCCGAAGAAATAAGATTTTTAATAAAAGCAACAGTATCTATAAATTCAATTATCTCACTGGCTACTTCTCTGTCTAATTTATTAAAATCTAATACAGACTGACATACATTATATTCCATCCTCAAAAGTAGCTTTAGTCTTGCTACCTACTTTATCCTTTTTAGACTCTACTTCTTTCTTAACCATATTTTCTAGGTTGGTAAGATTCTGTAAGATACCTGCACTCCTCTCTATTACCCTAGCTAACTTATCTATATCATAAATAGGTTTTCCTTTGTCGTCAAGAGCCAGAAAGTCCACTTCTCTGAAATAATTTCTCATCTTATCCAAGACTACTTTAGAATCCCTTAATAATAATAAGGGCATTATTTCTTCACTCCTTTTACGATAGAACTCTCTGGCATTCTTAACAACAACATCTTCCTTCCAGGATTTAGGAAGGCTAAGCACACTGATAATCTCTGCTTGTCTTTGTTCCTCATCTACTACATCTGAGAAATCAGACTTAAAATCTTCCATGAAATATATATATCCTAATTCAGCTAAAGCTGTTTCCTTCTGTTTAGTTTTATCTCTGTCCCAGACAGATTTAAAAGGAACTAAAACATAAGCTTCTTCTGAGATAGTAAGTTTATTATCTATTAAATCAAACAGTCTCATCTTTTTTCTTTGCTTTCTTTTTTAAAAGTCTCTTCTTGTTCCAGACAGGACAGTAAAATAATAAAAAATAAGGTATCCTTAAAGAAGGATAGTTCTGCTTTTCAGCATCACATCTATACTTCATTATTATAGTCTGTAAATCAAAAGGAGCTTCAAAAACTTTTTCAACATCAGAAATTTTAAGATTCATTTCCTTTGCTATACTATTAATCAAACTCTTGATTTCCTTCTGCATCATCTTCTTCCAAGCTTTTTAAATATTCTTCTTCTTCTGCAATCTCTCTAAGACAAACAGCACAAATAGGCACTTCATCACCAAAGTTATTCTTTATTTTATAAATCCTTTTGCTCTGTTGGGGTCGATCAAGAGATTCGCATCGAACACAAACTTTTTTACTTGCCATTACTAACTAAAATATTTTTCCTATTCTTAAGAACAGAATGTCTTTCCCTTGACAATGCACCACATTCTACACATCTGATATTACGATACTTACCAGTAGGTGTAAAATAATAAAACCCCGCAAAGACAAGATGATTACTGCCACAATGAGGACAGACAGGTTCTTCTGAATCTACATATAAATTATAATTAGGATGTCCCTTAATATAAGGACGCATAATTAAATATAATTCTTCTAATACCTTAACATCCTGTTTATTATAAAATTCCATATATTGTAAAGCCTCAACATTTCCTGCAAGACAGGATGACCAGAGTCTAAAATCGGTGTCAGATTTACCTTCTATCCCAAAAGTCCTTGCCAATCCTTCCAACTTATTGCTGGAAAAACCAAATTCTTTTTTAGCTACCTTCTTAGTATCTATCTGCTGATAAAAAGTAGTAGGAGGTAATCCATGAACAAGAAATCTTGCTTTTATTCTAGGTATATCAAACTTTTCTCCATTATGAGCTATTACAATATCTGCTTCATTAAGCACTTTCCAAAGATTAGCTATTATCCTTGAATCATCTTCTGCTAATACTTCTTCTGGAGTTAATTTGTTAGAGAATACTTCTTCATCTAATAGCCACTTAGCTGCCCAAGTAATTATAAACCAATCAGATATAATCTGATCTAAATAAACATTCTGTTTCCAGAGATTCCAGACGAAAGCTTTTATAGGAGCAGTTTCAATATCTAATATCAAGATTCGGGGCAAAGAGCTCTCTATCTTCTTATTTTCAGGAACATCCTCACAATATTGTTCCATTCTGACAATACGCTTTGCTTCCCTTATAAGTTCAGGAGTAGTTTTTAACCAATCTGCGAGCTTATTAGCTCCCATCTCCATCATATAAGGTTTCTCGTGAATCTTGCTGATTATTCTGGATAGTTCTATCATTTGTATAAATTTTAATTTTAACTGTACAGGGATCTGTTCTTTTTAAGGAGTAAGATACTTCTACTTCGGGAATATAAAGACATAATCTACAAACAGTTTCAAAACTTTTCTGTAGTTTATAAATATCCTCTTCTGTAATCGTAACTTCACCTATATAAAAACTACTCATCCTCTTCAAACACGAAAGTTAGTTCATTAGTCTTTCCTAATACATATTTAGGAATTAATGAATTATCTTCTATTATTTTATTTTGTTTTAAACAACTTATAAGATTATATATTCCTGTAATTTTAAGACCCATTTTATCTGCTATTTTCTGTTTAGTATCATAAGTAAAAATAAGTTTATTTCTTTCTTTGAAAGGTATATTCTTATACTTATGATTAACAGATAATAAATGAGAATAGAATTCTATTTCTTTAGGACTTAACTTATTGAAAGGAGGGATATTACTTATTATTGACAAAAACTTGATAAAATAATCATCATCATTAACTTTTATTTTTATTTTCATGTGCTTTAAGTATATTTTTGCTAAGAGTCCAAAATAAAGAAAGTTGTTTATCATCCAATTTAGAAAGGAGTTCCCCATCATTTAAGGCTGATTCAACAACTTCAATAAAGTATACATTATCATTAATATATACCTTCTTTACACATTTACCAAGTTCATTATAAACAAGTTCCCCTGCTCGTACGTGATTTTCGTCCAACTCTATAAGAGGCATACTGTTCCTTCTGTAATACTTCATTTTACTGTGTTTTGGCAAAGATAATAACTAAAAACGAGATTTCCAAATATTTTGGCAAAAATCTTAAAATGAAAAAAGTCTCCTAAGAGACTTCAATCATAATTTTCTTGTTTTCTACCGGTAGTTCCTTCTTTGGAATTGTAATCTTCAGAATGCCACTTTTATAAACTACCTTAGTATCACTAAGACTATACTCAAACAACCTTTGTTTATTCCCTATAGAATAGGTAGTATCCTTATTATCTTCTCTTTTAATAGTTAAATACAGGGTATCGTCCTCAACATATACAAGAAAGTCTTCTTTCTCATACCCAGGCAACACAAAGGTAATTTCAATAGTATTATCTTTCTCTACAACTTCTTTCCAGACTGACATTTTATAGTCATAATAGTCCGGAAATAATGATTCAAATAAATAATTGTTAAATCTCATGTTATTAATAATTTAAGTTAAAATCCTATTTTATCTTTCTTACTATTAGTTACACCTGAAGAATGATCTATAAGCTTAAGAATGTCTGATATTTTAATACCTAAAAACCAAGATTCTTCTCTAACATATTGATTAGCAATATCCTTATCAAAATCTGTCCAATATAACCCTTGTGTTAATTTCTGTTTTTTAAAAACAGAAGAATGATTAAATTCTGTAATTATAGTATCTCTCAATTTATCATAAGTATTAGATATTATTGGCATCTCCTCCTTTGGTGTTTCTTTCTTTAACATATGTATAACCTCTCTGTTTGTGTGTGTTTACTAATCCTTTTTCATAATAATTTTTCCAAAGACTAATATCTACCTTGGATAAATGCACTAACTGTCCCTTAAGGTAACTTCTTACCTCTTTCTTAATAATTTTACTGACAATTTTAAAATCTTCAAGACTCATATTTCTAGGTCTGTATCCTTTAAAAATGTTCTCAATATCTACTGCATCCAACTCGACTCTTCTATCATTAGGCAGAAGAAAGACATGGGTCTTCTCTCCCGAATCTGTAAATTTTTCCAATACTCCCATTAGTTTACAAGTTTTAAAGGTTGTTTATTAGCATCAAAGTCTATCTGATCTTCGGGTACTGCAACTTTTATATTCATCCTTGGAATAATAGCATACTTATCTCTACGCCATTCAAAAGCATCAGTAGCCCTAAAATCCAAAACTATATCTCCTATTTCAAGATCCTTAACATCAGGAGCTTTTGCAATTATAACACCATGATCAGTAACATTACTCACAGAATTTCCATCTGGAGCAATTATCTTTTGATTCTTCAGGATTACTTTCATAAGAACAGATCCCTGATACAACCTGATCTTGGTAACATCTTTAATTCTTTCCATCTTTTAATAATTCAAAATATAATAAAAAAATTGCATTACAAGCTACATGACTAAGGTGTAATAATCCAGATTCAGGATCAACAACTTCACCTTTTCTATGAGCCACTATATGTCTTAATAATGCCGCATAATATCTATCTTCTGCATTCTCCACTTTCTGCCAGTTATTGGCTTCATATTTCTTAGCTCCAAAAGTTAATACCTTTACTACTTCCTCTACACAATCTATTGGAATTAAATCCCAACGCAACTTATCATTATCAAATTTCAGTCCTTCCATACATACATGACATTAAGTTCTTTTCTTATCACATTAAACACCATCTCTTCTGTCAAATCGACAGTATTCCAAGAAGAAGGTACTAAAATTGCCTTACCACCAAAAGATCGAAAACTTTCTGTATTATGGTAATAATCATCTATAAGTATATTACCGGGAGCAGTTAAAAGATATTTTTTGTTTGCAAAAATAACATCTTTTACATTAAGATTAAGGTATCTACTAAGCCAGGCTAGTTTTTCTTCTATACAAGCTATGCTTAATGAAGGAGCTGTTACAATAGTTACATCTCCCATAGAAGAAAGATATCCATATAGCTCTTTATACCAGGGCATAGGCTTAAGATTATACCAAAACCAACGAGTGTCATCTATGGTTTTCCAGAAGTCTTTCTCTGTAATACCATAATAATCATAAGTAGGCCAGGCTCCAAATTCACTGGCATACTGCCTTAAAGTAATATTCTTCTGATACCTCTTATTAAGAGCATCTAAAGCTCCGGAAATAAAGTCTACTAAGACTCCATCCATGTCTAATAAAAACTGTAATCTTTTTTTCTCCATCATTTAATGTTAATAATTCTTTGACAAAGATACTACCTAAATATAGAATAACCAAACAATTATTCATTTATTTTAAAAAATAATAATAAAAAACCCCCAATATTTCTATTGAGGGTAAAACCAAAACTATGAACACATGAAACAATGAAAAAAGCAATACTTACTCTTCTATATCAAATAAAAATTTTAAACCTCTAATCATTAATAAAACCACTATCAACACTATTGCAAATCCCCAATACCATAAGGTAAAAAATAGTCCTAATATCGACCCTATTATTATACCTTCAAAAAATCTAAACTTCTTATATATATTAAATCTTTTCATAAAAAATCCCCTACAACTCATTAAAAGTTGTTGATTGACCCCAGACAGCTTACTTTCACATGCCGTACGATTTACACCTACACTCCGAGTTTTACCTACTCAACTAAGGGAGTCCATGTTATCCTAGCTTCGGCTAATTATTTTCGATGCAAATATAATAATTAATTTTGAAACTTCCAAAAAAATCTTTTCCTGGTATAGCTTAAACTATGAAATTGCTATATTATATATATGGTCTGTTGTGGTTGGAGACACTATTGGCTCATACCACTTATAATAATACCAGGGATAATATCCAACATAATTATAAGTCTCCGAATAAATCTTATACTCCTTGTACTCTTCTCCAAAAGCTTTCTCAAGCCAAGTAACTAATTCAATTATGTTACAAGGCTCTAACAATGTAACTAGTTTTTCTGTTGTGTTAATCTGAAATCTCATACCAAATTATTTATTCCAAATAAGAATTTTACCTTCATCCCACCAAACTTTACTAGCCTCTATATTCCAAATCTCCTTATCTTCATCCTTCAAACAATCATTTAAAGCCTTAACTAAATTATCTAAATCAGGCTTTTGTTTATGAGGCAATCCATGAGAACTATTCTTCTTTTCTTTAGTCCAACTCTTAGGCATAGCTATTAAAAACTCCACTTTATAACTATTACCTAACTTAAATTTCTTCTTCTTACAGATAAGGTTTATAGCATCTTTAAAGGCAAAATACCTATTTACTACTGGTCTTTTTTTCCACTTATCTGCTATTGTCATCCTAGGCTTAGGAACAGGATCTAAATTAATTTCTATTATCATCCCACCTTAAATAAATTATTAGTCCTACTACTACAACTAATGCTATAATAACTATTACTAAACTTTCTGTTGTCATATTATCTTAGTTTTAAAAGCCAAATAAAAATTATCAGCTTTTGGTTTATCCTTATTCAATACTACAATAACCTTGTAATCCTGAAACTTAATCACAAGACTTTTTCCAAAGTCTACAAATCTATCTTCAGCTAAAGTTATACCTCCGTCTACCTTAATAATATTATTAACCTCTTCCTGAACTAAGGCATAACTCTCCTTGTCTACTTCAGCATACAGAATATTATTTTCAACAAGTTCTTTAGGAATCATGTTTATACAACGATCAATAGTGCCTAATATACTCATATTATTATTTTTTTGCAAAGTTATATACTAATATCGACAAATGCAAATTTTTAACTACTTATTTTTAACCCCGGGTACATTTTCTTAAAATTGTTGTATCCCCTATCGAGTGAGTATTTATTATGAATTATAAGATGATTATCGAGTGAGTAAGTCATATCCACAAACACCCCGCCCACTTTCGTGTGTTGGGCATATGCCCCGGTTGTTTCACTAATGTTTTATTAAAAATTTTCATACTATGAAAACTTTGAGAAATCGCTATGCGATTGGTCGTGTCAGAATTGACGGCGTTAGGATGACTGGCACTAAAAGTGCAGTCGTCGATTATACTGAGCTCACACCTGACGGTGATGATCAGAACTCTGGCACTGCCATGTGTTTTGACGTCGACGCTGTTGAGCTTGACGACGATGATTGCCTGGCTGGTAACAGCAGACTCTCCGCAAGCGGTGAGTTTATTGTACAGTCGAGAGCAATCGACCGTACAGGATTAGGACGTAAATAACGTCCTTTTCCTTTTAACTGATGGAATGCTTTGATATTCATCAAATACCAAGTATCAATGATCAGTTATCGAGAGCCCTGATGGGGCTTTCTTGAAATTAATTTTTTTCTACATATGAAGAAGGATTTTGACTGGGCGGGGCTCGTTATTTATTGTAATTAATTGATTTAGTGTTCATTAAGTCGAGCTCCAACCTTTTAAACCTTTTTAATCATCATTGTTTTAGTTCCAGATTTAATAATATAGCTTAAATTAAGTCAAGGTTGTTAAGCCATATTTCACTAAACTAACCTGTCAAAAATGTTAAATGTTAAATTCTACGCATCGCACACTTCGTAGTAGTCCTTATGACTAAAAGTGCAAAGCCTTATACTAGTTAAACGGGCTAGAAGAATACTAGTTTTGCCTGTTTTATAATTTATAGTACTAACCTTTTAAAAAGCTTATTACAATTATGAAACTCATGTAGGAGGGAGTCCTGCCAATTATAATTAACGGATAAAAATGCCTTGCCATGATCTAGAAGGACTAGGGAGCGAGGCATTTCTTTTAACTCGATTATTTATAAATAACTATATATAACTTTTACCATTTCCTTTCTGACTCAAGCCCTCATCTACCCTTCATTTTCTTGGATTTAATTAACATTATCTCTTAGATGGGGGCTTTTCTTTTGTTAATTATTAACCAATATATTTGCCTATGCTACATTCTTACTCCACCAATACTAATTGAGCTATGAGTAAGTTGAAAACTAGCTATTATCGTCTGTTTTGTATGGTATTAGCACTAATGATCTTAGACAAACAAACCAAATTAACTAAATCAACCAATGAAAGAATTAATTGCTTATTTAGGAGTAGTCATGACTCAGGAAGATTATCTTGAGTATGACAAAGATTAAAACTGTAAAGCTATGTGGTATTATCCTACCTTTAAAGAACATCTTATTTCAATAATCAAAGTATTGTTGATAATAGGAGCAATTGTCTGGATAACTATAAAAACAACTTGTTAACCTTCTAATAATATAGCTAAAATGGCAATTTTAAGAAGTAAAAGACTTCTCTTAACATGTAAATGTTGGTTAGGAGAAGTTATAACAGATGTTCCTGAATATGGTTATCTGAAAGCCCTTGGCTTTAAGAAGTATGTTCCCAAAATAAGAGTTTACGTTACTGAGACTTTTAGTTTCAAGTATGTAGATAATGTTGGTAAAGACATAATGATTAATGTTTTTCAAAACTAGTTGTTATGAAATTTAATGATATCAAACCAGAAAAAAAGAAGAAAAGGATATTAGGCAAGAATTATATTCCATCAGATGTGATTATAAGAATGCCTAAGAATTCGAGGGATACAAACTTTCTTAAGGATCTCTGTAAATAATGGTTATTATCGTGACATAATAATAACATAGTTTTTAGTTGGTATGGAGGATATGTAACAGTATCCTCCTTTTTAATAACTTAATTATGAAAGAAACTAAGAGCTACTTCTATTTGTAGACATGTAAATGCACAAGTCAAAATGGAAAACATTGAATTGCAATATGATCGTATTGCAGAACGTGAATCAAGAATCAACAAGTAATAAATATATTTACATTAAAATTAATTAAGATGTTCAAAGCAAAAATCAAACCCCAAAAACAGACATCTGAATATTCTGTAGTTAAAACTCAGATAGGTGGATTCATAAAAGCAGGTCTTAAAGGATCTGCTGAAACAAAATCAGGCAATCTTGCAAAGAAATATGCTCATCTTGATGATCCTTTTCTTACTCAGTTTGGATCTGTTGGACAGTATAAACAGAAAAGATCTTTTGAGGAGATAGCAAACGATTGTGAATCTCTCTGGTCAAAAGACAAAAGACTTTCAATAGTCTTTATGGTTTATCTGAGAATAATAACAAGAATTGTTGTATTCTTTGATGGCACATCAACCAGAGTAGCTCAGAAAGGTGCAGAACTGAAACATGAGTCTATCATGAGGATGATCTGGCTCTTTGTTAAAAACGAAAGTTCTTTTTGGAAGAATATAGGTCTCTTTATATCTGTTGGATCTTGGAAAGATATCTTTACCATGCTTCAGTATGATTATATGTATCATGGTTGGAAAGACAGAGTTCTTAATTGGGATAAAATAACCAATTTTATTCTTACAGGATTAGAGAATTCAAACACTGTTAATCTTGTCAAGAAATATCTTCCTCAGTTAAAAGCAAGATCTAAATGTACCACTATTGAATCAGAAGCTGATACTTATATAGCTAAGTTTATATGCCATAAAATATTTGGAGAAAATGAATCTCTGAAGATGGCTAGTTATAAAAAGTATAGAAAGATGAAATCTTCCGGTACAGCTCATTCCTGGCAACAGTTGATCAGCCAAAAAAAATTTGATCGTATTGATTTCAGTAAGATACATGGTAGAGCCTTATCTCTTCTTGTAAGAAGTAAGTTTCTTAAAAATCATGATCTTGTTGATAAGTATAATGCTTGGATTGGTGATCCTGAAACAAAAGATGTTAAATATACTGGATTTGTTCATGATTTATTTCAGACTTGTGAAAAATACAGAACTCTTGTTTCTATACCTGTACAAGAACAAACCACTATAATTAAGCAATTTGATACTCTTGTTAAAAAAGCAGGAGAAAAGCCTATGACTAAGTATATTGTAGTCAGGGATACTAGTGGTTCAATGCGTAGTCAAGCCAAAGGATGTAATATGTCCAGTGGTAATATTGCCAAGGCTCTTTCATTATACTTTAGTCAATTTCTAACAGGAGCTTTCTCTAATGCCTGGATAGAATTTAGTCGTGAAGCTTTAATGCATTACTGGTCTGGAAATACTATTCTTGAAAAATGGTATAATGATAGTTCTAATTATGTAGGTAATACTGATTTTCTAAGTGTTATACATCTTTTTATAAAGATAAAAGCACAAGGAATATCAGAAAGTGAATTTCCAGAAGGTATACTTTGTATATCTGATGGTGAATTTGACGGAGCATCATTAGCAGATACAAATGTAGAATACGCATTAAAACTACTTCGCAATGCTGGTTTTTCTGAAGAATATGTAAGAAATTTTGTTATTGTTCTTTGGAATATACCTAATATATTTTATTGGGATTCTACTACTAAATTTGAAACATATGAAGGATCATATCCTAATGTGTTTTATTTTGGTGGATACAATGCCAGTGTAATATCTTTTCTTTCGGATAAAGTAAAAACCACAAAAGAATTATTTGATTCAGTAATGGATCAGGAAGTTCTTAATAGAGTGGAATTGTAATTATAAAAGTAAACTCTCTCTGAAACTCACATAATTCTCACATCAGTAGTGAATCCTATAAAAGAAGAACCCTATGATACTAGTTTGGGTAGTGAGAAAATATCTAGGATTATATACTAGTGAGAGTTTACTTTTTTAATTTAATCTTCCTGCTGAAGACAAACAGTAAGCTTAAAGGAGCTGCCCAAAAACGCTCATGGGTTCTTATAGTCATGCCAAGATGACGTTGTTTGTTGTAAGATAATAAATTTAGCCAGCCTTTGGCGATGGAACAGGCATAAAACACCGCCATTTATTCCGCTTGGAAACGGACAGGAAGATTATTTTTGATAATTATATATAAATCTTAGGATGCAAAAACAGCAAGTTTAAATACTATATGTAAATAAACGATAGCTATGAGTATCTTAATAAGAATAATTAGATAATAAAACTTGCATCCTGTTTATATTATTATTATCTTTGTAAAATATTAAAAGAAAATAGCTTAATAAGAAGTCATACAGCAAATATAAAAATTTCAATATGGGTTTGAAAAACAATCGACTTCTGATAAGAGTAGTTACAGCAAATAACTTACTATAAGATCGCCAAAAATGACCTTTATGTAAAACTACTCTGACAAGAATGGTTACAGCAAATAAATATATAACATACAATTTTGGTTTGTAAACGTTAAAGATACCATTCTGATAAGGTTAGATACAGCAAATAATTAAAAACAATAGCCTTCTAAGCTGTCAAGTTTGATCATTCTAACCTGATAAAGTCTCATACAGCAAATATATTAAGCAATAATCTGATAAATTATCTCGCTAAATACTGAGACTTGATAAGATTACTAACAGCAAATAATAAAAAATATACTGTAAATATATTCTATAAATAGTAATCTGATAAATAAATTAGTATTCACTAAAAACTCAAAGCCACGAAAAAATTAATCTTTTTGTATTTCATTAGTTTAATGAGCTTAGAATGTTTTGCTCCTATTTATAAATCTTTATTTATATTGGAACAAGCTCCTATTAAACATTTATCTCTTAAAGATATTGAAAAGTTATTGATTGATAATAACATACAATATCCTGAAATAGTGTTAGCTCAAATTAGACTTGAAACAGGAAATTTAAAATCTAGGATCTGTAAAGAAAATAAGAATCTTTTTGGTATGAAATATCCTAGAAAGCGTGAAACTACTGCTATTGGTGAGCAATTTGGACATGCAATGTACTCTACTTACTCTGATTGTATTAAAGATTATGCTCTTTGGCAACAATCCAGATATAAAGGAGGTGATTATTATGCTTTTCTTGAAGACATAGGATATGCTCAAGATAAAGATTACATCAACAAACTAAAACAATTTTCTTAGCTATAATATTTTAATACATAATCTATTAATAATTATGAGAACAATTTATATTAGTCATATAAACCATAGTAAGACTAAAAGATCTTTATTTGGTAAGTTTATTACTGATTATGATACTCATGAAGGTATTGTAAGAGAAGTAGCACCAAAAACAGGAGATAGAGCTCCTAAATATAGAATTAAAAGTACAAGAGAATCAGTGAATGTAATAATTATATAATTAAAAAAATGAAAAAAGTTATCTTTCTTTTTATCTTTAGCTTTGTATTTATGATACAAGCTTACAATCAAGATGTTGTTCCAGAACAAACAGAAGAACTTGCTTCAGTACAAGTTATTGATAAAGTATTTGATGAAGTAACAAATGCTATCGAAAGTCTTGCCAAAGCTCTTGAAGTTCCTGCTGAACATGTTTATAAGATATTAGTAAAACAGCAATTTATTAATTCTATTTCTAATATACTTGTTATTATAATTTCTTTTCTTGTATTTCATTTAATTTTAATATATTCTTTTAGAGACTATATTAAAACAAATGAAAAATATAGAAAAATGTATGACAGATCAGAAGATTATATTCATTATGATTTAGATGAAAGCTGGTGGTTATTTAGTATTATTCCTTCTATCATAATTATTATAGTAACATTTATTTTTCTAATTTGTTCATTTGAAAATATAATAACTGGTTTTGCTAATCCTGAGTATGGAGCAATAAAAGATATTATTAATGCATTATAATAATGATTACTTATTATTTAATCGGTAATTGGATGGGCCCTTTTAGGACAAACTCATCTACTGAATCTTTACAAAATTTTTTAGATTGGGCTAGAAAATATGAATTTGAACCTCATGAAGATGGTATTTGGCGTAGTAAAACTGGAGGTAGAATAGTATTTGAATCCGTTGATGAAAGTGTCTCTGAAAAAATTAAGCCATTTAAAATAGGAATTTAATGCATTTTGATCAGATAATGATATTTTTATTAGGAGTGCCTGCTCTTTGGTTGGTTGGAAGAACAGAGCCTTGGCGACGCTGGGGCTTTGTTTTTGGTTTATTAGCTCAACCTTTTTGGTATTACTCTGTAATAAAAAATCATCAATGGGGCATATTGCTTCTAAATATTTGTTATACTTACTGTTGGATACAAGGTATTTATTTTAACTTTATAAAAAAGAAATCAAACGTTTAATTTTAATCAATAATTGTAATTATGAAAAAAGTAATTTTGTTTTTTGTCATTCTTATGTCTGTTTTTACAGTACAGGCACAATCTTTTAAATATCTTGTAGGAGATGTTCCAGATAATCTCTTTAAAGATGTTGTGATAGAGAATCCTTCATATGTATCTTCTGATCTTCTTAAGGTAGGAGATAATTATATGCTTCCAAGAGTTGCCACTACTAATACAATAACTCTTTTCAAGCTTAGTGGTACTATAAGTACAGGAGCTATGGTATATGATACTAAAACAAAGAGTATAGAACCGGAAGCTTGGCTAGGTAGTGGGCCTGTATTTTCAGTACGACAATATAAAGCAGATGATCTAGGTAATCCATATAAGAACTTTGGAGTTGGTATAGGATTACTGGTAGGTACTAATATTAACTCTCCGGCATTTGATCTGAGCCAATTGAAAGCAATAGTGCATTTTGAGGTACGAGATTGGGCAAGCATTGGATATGGTTATGCTATGATCACACCAAACAGTGATCGAAGACATGCTATTCTATTTAATACAGTATTTGATTTTTAATTATAGTTAGTCAATTACAAGCCCCTATAATAATATATAGGGGTTTTAACTTTTTTATATGAAAGTAATAATTAACGAGCATTTAACAGACGAAGAGCTTAATAATTTTGAAAAAAGAATTCGTCATGGAAGAAAACTAAAGATACATAATAGAGAGCAAAATTATTATCAAAATTCTCCTTTTTTAGAAGGATTACATCAGATATTTCTTGATTTAATTACCTATAATACTCTTTATGCAAAAAATAATCTTATTCAATGCTGTCCGAATAGAAGAAGATCACAAAAAGATCTTTATAATATAGTAAGATATTATTATCCTGAAGTAAGTTTTAAAGAGTTTAGATCTGCTCTGTTTACTCTTTGTAATAGAAGATATATAGGAACTTTATATTGTTCAGATATCAGAAAAAGAGTATTTAGAAAGAATAACAGAGGATTATATTCTGATTTCTATGAGAATCATCTTATATCTGATAAACAGAAAGATGAATTAGGATTATATTTAAATACATCAACTATAACTGATGAAAAGTACACTAAACTTTATACATAATGTTAAAAACAGAAAGAGTTATAAGTCCTGTATTAGATACTAATATTAAGGATGACCTGGACAATAGTCCAATTTGGAAAGATGCTTTTCATGAAGAAGAGATATTTTCAGAACTATATGATAAATACCCAAATTGGTATGAATATTCTATAAAATTTGATGGTTTAAAACCAGTGCAATTTTTAAAAATCTCTAAATACATTTTAAAATGAGTAGAGTACTTAATAAAGCAAAAGCAAAACAACCTCCTGTTGTAAAAGCAAATAAACCTGATGAAGGGCCACTCAATCTTGTTGATGGTATAACTTTAATAGATTCATTAGTTTCTGGTACTTTTTCACCTAAGTATTCACAAGCATCTTATATAACAGGTACAGATCCTTTTTCTACAATGGAAGAAGTATCACAATCAATAACAGGTATGAATTTTATAAAAGAGAAAGAAGAAGAGGAAGATGAAGAAGAAGGAAAAGATGACTATATTGGAAAGAATAATATGAATTCTGACTATGTTGACTCTAAAGGAGCTAGCATTAATGAAGGATTTTATGCTTGGAATACGGGAAAAAGGATAAAAAGTCATAATAAAAGTATAGATTTTAAATATTTTTTAAGATATACTGAATCTAAAGATATTAGTGATCTCTTAAAATTTTTAATAAAAGAAGGATTTTTAAGTGAGCATAATAACTGTATGATGACTGATGGTATGTCTGAAAATTCTCCTAATCTTAATAACTATGTTAATTCACTTGTTAAGTCGCTTATTATAAGTATAAAAGAACATATATCTATCTATAATCTTTCTAATTCAGGAAAAGAAATTTTTATCCATTCTCCTCTTACTCTTACTAGTAATTTAACTTCTTTAATAAGAGATATATTTATGTCTCCAAAAAATCGTAAGGTCTTTTTGGCAGTAGATACTTTAGAAGTATTTCAAGAAGTTATTAAAACTTGTATAAAGAAAGGTATAAAGATAGAAGAAGAGTTATTGTCTATTAATTATGATTTTTTAGAATTAAGAAAAAATACTTTAACTATTAAATTAATATTTTTAGGTAATATCAATGAGCTAATATTAATCAAAGATAAATGTAAAGAATATATAGCACCTACATCACATTTTTATTATAGTCTGGACACAATTCCTGATTTAATATTAGAAAATGATGTTGAACTTGAAAAAGTAGAAATCAATGGTGTCAAATATAACAAAGATGCCTTTGTTACAATGGTTGAATGTGATTTTGATGCCTTTATTTCTAATCTTGACTTTGAAAGCACTATAGCTAATATTAAAAATGTTACAAAAGAAATAAAAGAGAAAGAGCTTCTATAGTAATTTTTAAATATATTATATATGGTAGCATTATTTGTAACAATTGATATTCTTGAGATTGGAAAACTAAAGCTCAATATCAATGAATATCTTAATTTACTAAAACTAAGACACAATGAAGAAAACAAGAGCTTCCCCTATGATTTAGATCCAAGATATTTGGATAGACTAGAAGAAGAAGGATATGTAATTCATGATCCTCAAAATGATGGTTATATTTTAGGGCCAAATAGTAAAAAGATTTTTGAAGAAGATGATTTATTTGTAGAATTCTTTTCTTTATATCCTGGATACGTAGAAACTGGATTAGGACGAAGAGCTATATCAGCTAAAGATCCTAATAGTATTTCTGGTAAAGCAACTCATGATATCTGGAGAAGAGTAACTAAAAATAAACCAGGTCTTCAAAGGAAAATTATAGAATGCCTTAAACGTGAATTGGATCATAGAAGATCGACAGATTCTATGGCTTATTTACAAGGCATTGATACATGGTTGCGTCAAGCAACTTGGGAAAAATGGGAAAATATTCCTGAAGAAAATAAAAGTAATAATTCATCAATTAAGTTATAAGATATTTGGAATATAGCATTATTATGTGTATTTTTGTGAAGTTGATATTGTAGGGAAAATATGCTATATGAAGATGTACTCAATAATTTGAGTAACAATAAGAAGAAGAGAGAATCAGGAGATGTAATAGCCATTCCTTGGTCATTACCTCGACTTTCTACTGTTCTTCCCGGAATTGAACAAGGTAGATATAATTTAATTAGTGCTAGTCCTAAAGCAGGTAAAACGCAACTGGCAGACTTTTTATATGTATATCAGCCAGTAGAATGGATTATTAATAATCCTCTTTCTAATATATCACTAAAGATATTTTATTTCTCATTAGAAGTATCTAAAGAAAGTAAGATTAAAGCAGCTATGTGTTATAAACTATATAAGGATTATAATATTCTTATAAGTCCACAAAAGCTTAGTTCAATTTTTAGTAATTATATATTAGATGATAAGATAGAATCTATTATTCATAGTGAAGAATTTAAAAGTTGGTTTGATAAATTTAGTAATATTGTAACTTATTATGATACCATAAGAAGTCCTAATAGTATATTTCATTTAATGAAGTCTTATGCAGAACATCCAAGTAATGGGAAATACTCTTATAAAACTATTAATTGGCAGAATGAAGATAAAACTTATTCTCCAAGAGAAGTAAGAGACAAATATGTACCAGTAAGACCAGATGAATATGTTATTGTTATTGTAGATCATGTTGGATTATTACAAACAAGTACCAATGAAACATTACATCAAACCATTAGTAAATTTAGTAGTGAATATTGTTTAGAGATGAGAGATAAATGGAATTATATTCCTGTAGTCGTTCAACAACAGAGTGCTGATTCATCAAGAGCTCAGTTTAATTATCGTGGAGACACTATTATAGATAAGATTAAACCAGATTCTGAGGGATTAGCAGATAATAAATATACTGCTAGAGATGTTGATTTAATGGTTAGTTTATTTTATCCTAAAAGATATAATATAGATAAGTATGAAGATATAGATTTAGCTAGAATAGGTGATAATCATCGTGAATTTATGATCAATTTAAATAGAAATGGTATTAGTAATGCTAGTATACAACTATTTTTTCTTGGATCAAGTTCATATTTTGCTGAATTGCCTAAAGCAATGTCAGAGTTTGATTATCTTAATTATGAAAACATAATAAAAACACAAATTTAATTTAATGAATAGTACACTTATAGGAATTGTGGGACCGGCAGGTAGTGGTAAAAGTAGTTCATACTTTCCTGAACCTGGCCTTGGAATTGTAGGGTTAGATCCTAAACAAACTTTTATTATTAATGTATCTGGTAAACCTTTTCCGTTCAAAGGATGGAGAAATATTTATCAACCTTTTTCAAATACTAATTTAAAAGGTAATTACATTAATACAGAAGATGCAGCAATAATTACTAAAACTATGAATTATGTTAGTAATGAAAGACCAGATATAAAAAATATTATTATTGATGACTTTCAATATCTAATGGGATTTGAATTCGTAGAAAAAGCTATGACTAAAGGATATGATAAGTTTAGTGAAATTGCTATGCATTGTATGCAAGTTCTTAATACAGGACGTAAATTAAGAGCAGATATAAAAACATTCGTCTTAGCACATTCAGAAGATATTGAAGTAGGTTTTGGTAATGTGATTAAAAAGATTAAAACAGTAGGTAGAATGGTAGATGAAAAAATAGAACTACCTGGAATGTTTACAGTTTTACTTTATACTAAAACAACTTGGAACGATTCTGATAAAAAAACTACTTATGAGTTTGTAACAAATCAGGATAATATATATCCTGCAAAAAGTCCTTATGGAATGTTTAAAAATTTATATATTCCAAATGATTTAGGATATGTTGCTTCTTGTATAGATGAGTATGAAAATAGCAACAAATAATAACTTTAAATATTAAAAATTATGTCAGTAGACTTAAACAAAAGTGAAGATTTCGTAAAAGAATTAAAAATCTTTAACGATGGGATTGCAGGGATTGTGGATAATGTTAAATTGACTATTGAACGTAAGACACCCGGAACTGATGACAAAAAACCAGATTACAAATTAATTGCTGTTGACTCTAAAGGAGCTAGCATTAATGAAGGATTTTATTATCAGGAAGAAGGTTCTAAGGGTTTTACCGGATATCAAGCACAAAGACTTATAATGTTAGCAAGAGGAGTTTTTGGAGATGATGTTAAATTTCCTGTTTGGAATACTACAAGAGAGGTATTAGATGGAGTAATGAAAATGGTTGCTCCCTCTTTAAACAAGCCTTTCAGAGTAGCTGTTTGTTATGGTACAAGCAAAAATCCTGCTAGATATCTTGGATTTAAAAGCTTTGGTAGTTTTATACAACCAATGACTGTAGCTAATTCTTTAAGTTTAACAAGTAGTGATAATGTTGTAAAAGCTCCAAATCCTACTCCTACAGCATCAGATGTTTTGTTAAATAATAATAATACTGAAGAATCTGTAGAAAATACAGATGATTTATCATGGCTTAATGGTTAATTTTGTTCATGTTTTTAGGTTAGGTGATTGAGGGTGTTAATAGCACCCTCTTTTTTGCTTGGGTGGTGGAATGGTATACACGTTGGACTTAAAATCCAATGGTCATTAGGCCGTGAGGGTTCGACTCCCTTTCCAAGTACTATTTTAAAAATTTTAAAAATTAATAAATGAAAAAACTCTATTTTTGTGCTACAGATGGTACTATTATGGTTAGTACACAATTGCCACATGCTACTAAAGAAGCTATAAAAAGTTGTGAGGGAATTTTTGAAGCAATACAAGAATTATCCCCTAAGTTAAATATGGCTCTTGTAAACAGTATTGAAGAAGTTGATCAATTAGAATTAAAATGGGGATTTAATGAATGAAAGCAAATAATCTAACAATTTGTATTGATGCAATATGTGGTAAAAATTGCCCTTATTGTATATCTAAAATGACTTGGAATCCTACTCCTAATGAAGTATTGTTTACCAGAAACCTTCCAAAAGCTTTAGAGATGGCTAGGTTGGCTTCTGTTTCCAGTGTATTAATAACTTCTAAAGGAGAGCCTCTTAATAATCTTAATAAAGTTCAAGAATGTGCTAAATATTTCAGAACCTTTCCTTTAGAGATACAGACTAATGGTTTATTAAGTTGTGCTTGTACAGTAAAGTCTTTATATTTACATGGTTTTAATACTTTGGCTATTTCAATAGATAAATATAAAGCTATTGATACATTAGCAGATATATATAATGAAGCTAATAAGTTTGGAATGAATATAAGGTTAACTATTGTATTAACTGATATGTGGAATGTTGATCCTAATGATTTTTTTGTTAAAATAAAAAATTATGGTATTAAACAAATAACCTTTAGAAAAGCAACTATTCCTAGCAATTCATTAGATATAACTACTTCTAATTGGATACAAAATAATACCACAAAAGATCATTCTTATTTTCTTGATTATTTCAGAAGAGATTTTACTCCAAAACATTTAGTAAGAGAACTAGCTTTTGGATCTTCTGTTTATGATTTAGGAGGAATATCCTTTTCTATAATAGATTACTGTATTCAAGAACATAATAATACTGAAGATATACGGTCTTTAATATATCATCAGGATGGACATCTGTATACTAGTTGGGATAAACAAGGATCAATAATATTTTAAATATGAAACCATTATTAATTGGATTATTTACTTTAATAATAGTTATATTAATATCTTTAATATATATAATTCTTGTTGGAGTTTTTTCTATCTTAATTCGTAATATGTTTTCTCCTTGGTATATATCAATGTGTTGGGAAAATATTATGGAAGAAGGAAATAAATATTTTTTTGTTCCTATTTTTATTACAATTCTTACTTTTGTATTATATTATATTGGAGTTGAAATACTAAATTAATTATTTAATATAACTAAATTATCATGAAAACAATGTTCTATCATGGAGTTACTACCGATAATCGAAGATTTACGATAGCGGGTAAACTCTCAGATGACTTTAAGTCTCTAAAATTGGGTATAGCAATTTGTGGTGCTAAAGAACTCTTTGTTAAAAAGCTAGGAAGAATAAAAGCAGAATCTCGTCTTCTTGGTTCAGCAAAAAGAGGTATATTAACTACTTTAGCTGCTTATAATGAAAGTAAGTATTATCAGGAATTTGTAGAAATTGCTTCTTCTTTTAATGGTTACGATTCTAAAGATTTAAAAAGAGGTTTTAACTTATATCATAATGTCAATTGATCTTAACGACTCTAAGTTTTTATCAAAAGGTATCACAAAAGAAGAACTTTTAAAAAAGTATTCTGATTACGATATATTCAGATATTATTTAGGAGATTTTGAACTAGGAGATACTTATCACAGTCCATTAAGACACGATGATAGTATCCCTAGTTTTAATATTTTTTATAGTAAGCAATATGGATGCTTATTATTTAAAGATTTTGCAGGTAGAAGAGGAGATTGTATCAGATTTGTTCAATATTTACTAGGATTAAAAAGTTATAATGAAACTATTCAAAAAATAGATTTTGATTTATCTAGTTCTATACCTAGAAAAAAAGAAGTCAATCCTAAACAATATCATGCTGAAAAAGCATCTAGTCATATAGAAATAGTTGCTAGAAATTGGAAAAATGCTGATTTTGAGTATTGGTCTTCTTATGGCATAACCTTACCTACTCTTACTAAATATAATGTGTCTCCTATTGTAGGATATTATATTAATGATTTTTATATTGAAACAAAAGGACTTACTTTTGCTTATATAGAACATAAAGATAATAAATATACTTACAAGATATATCGTCCATATGCTAGTAAAACTAATAAATGGAGAACTAATCATCCTTTTGGTGTACATCAAGGATATACTCAATTACCTGAATCAGGAGACCTTCTTATTATCACTAAATCTTTAAAAGACGTTATGTCTATTTGGGAAATAACTAATATATCTTCTATAGGAATACAAGCAGAATCTACTTTTATTAAACAAACTGTAATAGAAGAATATAAAAAAAGATTTAAGAAAGTAATCACTTTATTTGATAATGATAGACAAGGTATTATGCAATCTGAAAATTATAAGAAAATGTATGATATATCTTTTATATATATTCCTATAGAATATGGTTCTAAAGATTTTAGCGATTTAGTTAAGAATTATGGAAAGACTTTTGCTACAGATATATTAAATAAATTATTAAAAAATATATAATCTTTATCAAACGCATAGTTTATTTAAGTTAGGTATGTAAAATTTACGGATTATGGAAAGATGGGATTTTAAATTAGAAAATGAAGTTTGCCCCACTTGTAAAGGTGAAGGTAGTATTTTAGAAAGTGGCGATATGCACAGAAGCGAAGGATGGATACCTTGCCCAATGAGATATTTTCAAGGACACGGATACCCCACCTGTGGGAAAGACGGCAAACTTCATTTTTCGGAATATGATATAAAAAACAAAAAACGATTAATGAAGTAGTTTCGGTAGTAAATTTTATTACCTCTAACTGCTAATATATGTACACAATATATCCAAAACTCAAAAGATGAAACTTAAAAACCAAATACAATGAAAGAGCTATTTGAAAAAATCCACATAAAGAGTGAAAATGATTTGCCAAAGAAAGTTGGAAATTATCATGTACAACTTATAGATGGTAGCGGACACAGATTACGTTTTCCATTTAATGGTGATGTAGGATATAATGTTGATGTTAATTATTGGCTTAAAAACGTTGACTATTATCTCCGTCCTGTTGAGCAGAAGCCTGATTGCTACGAGAAAGAGTTTGTCGAGTGGATGTTTAGTAAACAACAAGTATTTGACCATCAAGCTGGAGAATGGATAAGTAATTTAGATTACGCTTATTCTTATTGGCTAACCAACATTAAAAACAAAGCAAGATGACAGAAGAAGAAATTAAAAACGCTATAGTAGAATTATTATATGATTTACATACAAGAAATCTACTTAATGAATATATTGTAAACAGTATATCTATTAATTTTAAAATAGATGCTGAACAATTATGCTCTATTAATGGTATAACATATAATCTAGAATCATGAAAAAATTAGGATTATTTATTTTATTAACTTTAATCTTTTCTTGTGAACCAATAGAAGATTATTGTTGGGATTGCTTACAAGTTAAAACTAACTTGAATGAAAGGATAGTACATTATAATCCGTTTACAATGTGTAATATGACACAAGAAGAAATTGATGATTTTGAAAAAACATATACTTATATTAAATGTGGAATATCTAGTGTATTATCTTGTGAAAAACAACGAGAATGAAAAAAGATAAAAAAGTTGAAAAACAAATATTACCTAATAAACTTAAACCAATTGTTAAGTTTAATAATGGTGATGGTGCTTTATTATGTAATCTTTGTTACATTATTATAAAAACTCCTCTTGATAAAAAAGAGTGGGATAAAAAAACTTCTTTAGTTCTATGTCCTAAATGTATTAAATATGTAGTAAATAATACAGAAACTAAATATAAAGAAGGATTTTTGCCAAAGGAACATATGAAATTATTATCCAGATTTCCCACTAAGTATATGAATATGGATAAATATTGGAATGCATTACATGGTATTACTTTCATGATAACAGATGATGGCGTATTAACGTATCATTGTGATATCATAACAGCTCTTAATTGTACTATAGAAAATAGAGACATGTATTTACATGAATGGGATTAACTAAATAATTAAATAATTAAATAATATGACAAGAAAACCAATAATAGGAATACCCGGATGGAAAGTTGGAGATAATAGTTTTGGTGTTACTTTACCATATATGGAATTTTTTGAACAATATGGAATAGTTAAAGTATTAACTTTAACAGAAGAAGTAGACAATTCTATAGATCTTTTAGTAATACCCGGAGGATCTGATATAGATCCCTTAAGATATGGAGCAAAACCTAATTTTAATAATACACGACCAGATCCTATTAAAGAATATTTTGATGTAAAAATACTTCCTCAATATATTAAAGCTAATGTTCCTATCTTTGGAATATGTAGAGGCATTCAGACTATTGCTGTTTTGTTTGGTGGTGTTTTAATACAACATTTATATAATCATGAGTCTAATGATTCTTTAGACAGAGCTAAAGCAGTTCATAATATGATTGTTACTAATCATAAATTAGAATCGGAATTAGTTAACTTTAACAACGGTTATAATAAGGGAAAAGGAATCAAAGTAAATTCTCTACATCATCAATGTGTATCTAGTAAAAATCTTCCAGATTGTTTAGAAGTAATAGCTACTTATGTAGGTAAATCTAATTATGTTTCTATAGAAGCAATAAAACATTCTTCACTTCCTATAATGGCTGTTCAATATCATCCAGAAGAAATGGGATTTGATGTATTAAGTGATTACATGATTCAAAGTTTAATATCTAAAAGTAAAAATTATGCATAAAGTATTTGTATATGGATCTTTATTAAAAGGATTAGGAAATCATAGATTACTCGCTGATTCTACATTCTTAGGAGAAGATAATACTAAGCCTGAATTTCTTATGGTAGATCTTGGATGGTTTCCTGGTATAATAGAAGACATTGATGGTGTTTCTATTAAAGGAGAAGTTTATGAAGTATCTAATGATACTCTAAGTTGGTTAGATTCTTTAGAAGGATATAGACCGTCTAGCCCTTCTTTTGGTTTATATAATCGTAAACAAATTGATACTAAATTTGGTAAAGCTTTAGTTTATATTTATAATCATTCAGGAAAAGTATTTACTTCTGATAAATTAGTTAAAGACGGAGATTGGAGATCTCACTATCAAAATAAAAAAAGATGAAAAAATTTGTCCAGATAAGAACAAAAAATTCAACAGCTAGACCTCTTCAAAGGTCTATTTTATTTGATGATTGGGCTATTGTAAGACTAGGTTCTCGTACTCCTACTGAAAATTGTTCCAGAAAACCTAGGAATTTTATAGAAGTAAATACTATAGACGCTATTGAAAATAGTAGATCTAAGCTGAGAATGAAATCTTGTTTTTCTAAGTTAAAAGTTCCTCAAGCTGATTGGTGGCGAGTAGGAAGTATTCAAAATACAAATACTATGCCTTATCCGTTAGTGTTAAAAAGAGTTTTTGGATTCCAAGGTAGAGGAATGAGATTAATTAATACAAAAGAAGAACTTAATGATTGGTTCGATGCTAACGGTTCTGAAGAAGGTTGGTATTTTGAAAGATTTTATAATTATGCTCGTGAATATCGTCTTCATGTATCTATTGCTACTGGAGTATTTTTAAGTTGGCGTAAACTCAGAACTAAAGAAGCTACTAACAGATGGTTTTTTAATTCTACTAATTCTAATTGGGTAGGAGAAGATCATAATCTTTTTGATAAACCTAAATGTTGGAAAGATATGGAAAAAGCAGCTGTAGATTCTCTTAAAGCTGTGGGACTTGATATAGGAGCTGTTGATATAAGAGTTCAATCTAATACACAAGAAAATCCTAAATTTATTGTTTGTGAAATTAATAGTGCTCCTGCTTTAGGAGAATTAGGGATTGAAAAATATAAAAAAGAAATTTTAAAAATATTACAAAATAAAAAACAAAATGATAGATATAAAACTTCTTTCTAATGATTCAGAAATACTATATAATGAAAAAGATAAAAAATTTCGTAAGGGATTAACTATAACTTTTCTTAAAAATTTTAATAATAAAGTAGATGGTAATCATTTTTCAAGTATTATTAATCAAATATGTTGTTCTAATGTTAAAAACAGTTCTTATAATTGGCATTATTTTATTCCACCATCTTCTGATTTAGAACATATAAAGAAAGTTGTAAAAGAATTACAACAAGAATTTGATAATATTTCTTTTACTTTTGAGTCTTTTCATAAAGGTGATCTATTATATGATAAAATTAAAGAAGATTTAGAAAATAGTTATTCTTATTATTCTAATAATTCTTATCCTTATCTTAAATTACCTTTTAATAATTCAGAATTATTAAAAAGTAGTTTTATAAGTTATCAATATAAATCTCATATTTCAAAAGAAAAAATAACATTTTATGAGGTTTTGAGCATTAGCTTTTTATATAGTAGGTTTTCAGAATTCTGTGTTAAAATAAAAATTAGACCTACAAGTATTAATATAAAAGAATTAAGTAATAGATTTATTATAGAAGAAAGAGAGATTATAATTGATAGTTTAAAGAAAAATAGATTTATATATGTTTCGTTAGATAATGGAAATATAGTAACTGAATTTCCAACTTCTGAAATTGAATATGATAAAATAAATTATAATGAAATTTCAGAAAATATAGTTTCTTTCTTTTCACATTATGACCAATTATCTTATCTTAATAATTATTATTTATTAAATGAGGAAAACATAGAAATTAATGTTTTAAATGTTTTATATTCTCAAAAAAGGTATAGATTACAACCTTATATTATACATCATTTTATAAGAGCTTCTTTTTCTTCTGAATTTGATGAGTTTTTTGACCAATATTTTAAGATAAAAAGTATATTTCCTAATTTATACTTTTGGAATATAATTTTCTTATGTTTGTTTAATTCTAACTATTATTACTATTATTGGTTAACTTCACAAAAATTATTTAGATTTACTAATAAAGAAGAGATGACTAATCTTTTGTATAATTATGAAGGTGATTCTACAATGGATTTCTTTCTTCGCAATTTTGATATTACATTATCACAAAATAAATTAGAAGAGTATATTAAATTATATAATTCATATGATTTTGATTTATTAGTTAAAAATTTATCAATAAATTCTCCTTTTTATGTAGTTCCTACAAATACTTTTAAAAAAAGAAGTACTAATTTTGAATTATCGTCTTATTATCAAGTTTTAAAAGAAAATGATGATCACTATTTAATAAGAGGCGACAATTTTGTAGTTAGATGGTATAATAAAAAGAATTTTAAAATAACTTAATAATAAAATTATGAGAATAATAACCTTAGGAAGTGATCCTGAATTTTTTGTATTAGATAAAACAGGAAAACCTTATCCCGCTACTCCATTTGCAATAGGTAGTAAAGAACATCCAATACCTATACCAGAATTAGGACAAGGATTTTATGAACAACAGGATAATCTCTCTTTTGAAGGAAACATACCACCTTGTTATACAAAGCAAGAGTTTGTTAAAAATGTAACTCTTCTTAGAAACTATTTTCTGTCTAAAGTGTTAAAATATGGATATTCTATTTCTCCTAATGGTATTGAAAGATTTCCAAAAAGAATGTTAAAAACTAAGCAAGGAATGGAATTTGGTTGTTCTTCTGTAGTATCTTCTTGGGATAGTTCAGGTACTACAAATATTATTTCAGTTCCTACACCTAATCTTAAAGATGTAGATTATAGAGTAAGTGGATTTCATATACATTTAGGTTTAGAGTGTTTTTATTCTAAACCTCGTAGTAATCTTTATTCTTTAATCATAGGTAGATTATTTGACTTGTTTCTTACATTACCTAGTCATAAAATAAAAGATGAACCAGAAAGAATGTTGTCTTATGGTAAGTTTGGTATGATAAGAATTAAATCTTATGGTGTAGAGTGTAGAACATTAAGTTCATTTTTTACACAAGAAGAATATCTTTCTTGGGTCTGGGATCAAGTAAAAAAGATGGAAAATTTTATTAATTATATAAATGAAGAAGATTTAAAAAAAATAGTTAAAAATGCTCATGTAGTATCTAGTGCTTTAGATGTTGAAAATGCTTTTTCTGATATATTTTCCACTTTTAAAGATACAAGCTTTTTATCTAAATTCGATGAAACCAAGAATATAAAAATTTATGAAAGAAAAACAAATAATGACAAAAAATCAGAAGATAATACTGATAATAATGTTTATAGTTCTCATACTACTTATTATTATTGTACAAAAGCTACATCAGACTGTATCACAACTACTATTGGTAGATAATGTAATTTATGGATGTGGTCTTTTTGCTTTTATAGGAACAGATCCTAATAAACATTTCTCTTGGGATAAGTTTAATATACTCGGTATATATAATGATTCTAGAGGGGGAGATGCTTGTGGAAGAATTGTTAATAATAAAGTACAATGGGGTATAGGAACTTTAAAAAAGTATGCTGATTTTGCAGGTACAGTTAACCCTGTGTCTCAAAAAGTGGTTAGTAATATAGTATTAGGACATTGTAGAAAAGCTAGTAGTGGAGGTAAAGAAAATCAATATGCTCAACCTGTAGTTTTGCATAAAAAAGATCTTAATATGAGTCGCATAAAAGATACTCATATGATATCTGCTTTAAAAAAGATTAAGGATGATGATATAGTCTTTTCTGGAATTCATAATGGTACTATAGATAATTATACAGAATTGGCAGAACAATATAAGATTCCTGAAGAAAATCACAATGATTCCAGGGTATTACTTAGCATTCTATTTTATGGACACTACAACGTTTTAACTGAGTATATAGGAACAGCTGCTTTAGTTTGGCATAATCATTTACTTAACAAAAGCTATATATATAAAGGTAAAAGTAAAACTTGGAATACTATAGACACTGCTTCTGAAGAAAGACCTTTGTATTTCTGGCAAGTCGATGATACTAATTTTTATATTTCTTCTATAGCTGAATCCTTAAAAGTTATACAAACTGTTAAAGATGATATATATGAAGTAAAAACTAATCTTTTATATAAATTTAAAGATGGTGTTCATATAAGAAATGAAAGATATGATCGTTCTAAATGTCTTCAGAATAAAGTTTATAGAAATGAATCTTATAATCATAATTATTCTAATATATATGTAGGCAATCAACTTCCTTTCGATAATAATTCTAAATATAAAGACTCATTCGATCATATTAATAGAAGTTATGACGATGATTATTATCGTACTATGCGGGGGGAAGACATGCCTTGGGACAAAAAAAGAAACGACTCAAGTACTTCAACAGAAGAAAATTTCGTTAGAAAATTCTACTTTAAAGATACCAAAAAAGAATTCAGAATTTCTTTTGAGAAAAATAATTCTAATAGCCATAAATCTTTTAAAAAGGCTATTTACAATAAAACAAGATATTGGATGAACGGTAATCTTATGCATGGAGTATATGCATTGTCTCAGGGCGGAATTATTCCTACTAATTTAACAACTCAAGAAATGGTACTATTAAAATTATACTATTTTATTGAAGGAGTTATGTTAGATGGATTACAAGCATATAGAGCCGCTTTAAAAATTCATGAAGAATTTGTTAAAGATTTATATGATGTTTTATTAGATATTATATATGTTGAGGAGATGTTTACTTTTAATATGGCTAAATATTCAAGATTTCCTGTTGCTCCTTTATTAAACTTAAAGTATGAAGAAGAATGTTATAAGCCCATTAATAGTGGAACAGATTTAGTTAAAGCAAGATTCACTGGAAATTATTTTCCTTTATTTTCTTCTAACAGATACTATTTTAAAGAAGGCAGCTTAGATAAAATAGAAAATGTAAGAACTACTAGGACATTAATACATGATCATGTAGATCATAATGCTACTGTTGTTTGGTTTAGAGAAGTTAATAAAGAAGTTCCTATGGATTGGGTAGATGCTGTCGGATTAAATTTATATAAGATGACTAATTATTATAATCCATTATCTCCTCTTCAAAAGTATATAATAAATCATACTACTCTTACTGGTACAGATCAAGATATTCTTAATATTTATATGGTAAACTATTTAAGAGATTTTGATGTATTAACAAGAATAGATTGTCCTAAATGCAATTTTGAAAAAACCAGTTTTATAGAGAATTGTATAAAATGTAAAGAACTTCATGCTAATTTTGATATAATGCTAAAAAATAAAGTTAATGAGTTTACAAAATACTAATATAAAATTTGTAACTACTTTTGATGGGCAAAAAGCTCGTAGAGAAGACTGCAAATATATAAAAGGAGAGTATTTTATTAAGGATATTCAATGTTTTTTTATTAACAATAATTGGTATAGAATTACAAGTAGCAAGATAGTATTTGATTACGAATTAAAAAAATTTGTTATTAAATCAAATAACCTTATATTTGGTGTAATAGGTATATCAGGAGAAGATAATACTCCTAAATTTGGGAACTTTTCACCTCATCCAGATAATACTTTTTTATTTCATCTAGGGTATACTTATACTGTTATAAGAGAAAATGTATTAGAAAACAGTCCTTTAATAAAAGAAGGTTTAACTGGTGTATATTATTATACTAATCAATTAGTACCAATTCAATTTACTCAAAAAGTTAAACCTATAAAAGAAGATTTTTATTCCTATCCTTTTAATTATGGTAGTGATCCTTTAATACCTACTTTTTCAAGAGATTTCTTTAGTAATTTTGATTTTTCTAAAATATCTTTAAAAAGTAATGATTATACTTTAATAGAAGATTATAGTTTTGGAATTGAGTTTGAAACCGAAAGAGGAGCAATTCCTGAAAAACACATTAAAAATAGTGGATTAATTCCTTGTAGAGATGGTAGTATATCTGGTTTTGAATATACTACTATTCCTTTACAAGGAGAAAAAGGTATTAAATGTATTAAGAATGCTTGTTATCTTCTACAAAAGTATTGTGCTTGTTCTGTTAATGAATCTCTTCATATTCATATAGGTAACTATCCTAAAAAAGTTAAACATATAGTTGCTTTATATAAATTAGGACTTTTAATAGAAAACGAAATCTATTCTTTATTTCCTTATTATTATGTAAATACTAGTAATTTTAAAAGAAAATCTTATTGTAATCCTTTATATCAAGTAGATACTACACAAGATGTTAAAAATATATTTTTAGGTATCTATAGTTATTTAAGTGGTGGACAACAAAATTTTACTAAGTTTCCTACTAGTAATCATCCTTTAGATAGAAGTGGTCAACATAAATGGGATGTATCTCCTCGTTATCATTGGCTTAACTTAATACCTCTTATTTGGGGTCATAGAGGCACTGTGGAATTTAGATGTCATGTTCCTACATTAAATGCTCAAAAAGTTATTAATTGGTTATATATTGTAGTTGCTATTTTAAAGTATGCAAAGAAACATGTAACTAAGTTAACTAATAATAATAATCTTTCTGTTAATTTAAAAAATATTATAATGGAAGCTTATCCTAAAAAAATAAGTACTATTTTAATTTCTTATATTAATGATAGAAAGAAACATTATAATAAAAAGCAAGACTTTGTAGGAGAAACAGAAATACTAGGAGAATTTGACAAAAAAGAAATATTTACATTATCTGAATTCATATGAGTAAATGGAAATCCGTATTAGGATCGTGGGATTTATTTTTTGAAGATATTCTTAACAATGATGAAGTAAAAAAAAACTTAAATACAGTAAGGAGCTACTATTTAAGTAGCTCCCTTACTATTTATCCTAAAGCAAATAATATCTTCAGAGCTTTTAAAGAATGTCCTTATGATAAATTATCAGTTGTAATAGTTTTACAAGATCCCTATCATGATGGTTCTGCTACAGGTATTGCAATGGGAAATGATTGTTCTAGTATTAAAATGAGTCCTACTTTAAGAGCAGTAGAAGATACAATAGCAAGAACAGTATTTAATTATAAAGACTTTAATTTTGATCCTACTTTAGTTAAATGGGCTAATCAAGGAATATTATTATTTAACGCTGCTCTTACAGTTGAAAAAGGCAAACCTTTAAGTCATCAACTTCTTTGGGATACTTTTACAAAACTATTTTTTAAAAAACTTAATGAAATAAATAGTGGAATAGTATATTGTTTATGGGGTAAATATGCTGAATCGTATAAAAGTTTTATAAACCAAGATTCTAATACTATTCTAACATGCACTCATCCAATGTATTCTATATATAGAGGATCAGTATGGGAATGTAATCATTTTGTTGAAATTAATAAAATTCTTAAAGAAAATAATAACTTATATATTAAATGGTAATATGATATTAAACGAAAAAGATATAGAGATCATTAAAAATTTATATAAAAAAATTTTTATTGGTAATGTAGAAGAGTCAAAAGAATTTATTAACTTTGTAAATGGAAATCCACATCCATTAAGAATATTAATAGATGAACATCTTGGACAAATTTCTGATGAAATGATGAGTTGTCTAGATATAGTAGAATATAATAAGCTACTAAAAACTAGAGACTTATTAAAAGAACTGGAAAGATTTATAATGGAACATATAGAAAATAATAATTAATTATGGAAGAAAATATTGAAGGTATTTTATCTAAATATGAATCATTTACAGAAGAAGAATATAAAGAAAGTAACTGTATGTCATATTCTTTATTTAAAGATATCTATAACAATCCAGAACTATTAACTACTCCTAAAGAAGAGAAAAAAGAGGAGTGGCTTGTTTTTGGAACGCTAGTTGACTTGTTATTAACAAGTCCTTCTTCTGATATAAATGATAAGATTGCTATCTTTGATAATGTTCCTAGTCCTCAGTTTAAAAAAATGGCTGATTATATTTATGATAATAACATAGATATAACAAATATTACAGATGAGCAAATCATATATCTTTATGATTATGCAGAATCAAAATTAAATTGGGGTATAGGAGCTAAGAAGAAAAACTTACTTGATAATTGTGAACTTTATTTATCGTTTTTGAAAGAAAATAAAGATAAAATAATAGTAGATAGTGCTTTATTTAATGAGGCTACTATGATAAGTAATTTATTACTTACTCATCCTTGGACTAAATTTTTATTTTTAAGTAAAGCAGAACAGAAAGCTAATAATATTGAAATCTTTTACCAGTATAAAATAAGATATTCATATCGCCAGATAGTTTTTAAAAGTAAAATTGATATATTAATAGTTAATCATGATACTAAAACAATTTATATATATGATTTAAAAACAGGATCAGATTATCCAAGACAATTTGCAAAAAGTAGTATATATAAATTTAAGTATACTTATCAAGCTTACTTATATCATACAGGACTTACTAATTTTATAAAAGACATTCCTGAATATAAAGATTATACTGTTGATGATTTTAGGTTTGTGTATATTAGTAGAGTAGATCCTAGATTTCCTATTATATTAAAGATATCTGATCAAATGCAATATAGTTTTCAAAATTTTGGTTTAATCACTGATAAATATGAATTACAACCCATAGATGAAATTATAGATGCTTTGAAATTTTATTTAAGTGAAATAGAAGTAGGAAATTCTATTATTAGTCCTTATGATTTACTGTCTTCTAATGGTGAAATAGAATTAAAAGAGCACTATATTAATAATCTATCTTATATGATGTAACTTTATAAAAAATTATTTATTAAATTATGTACAAGAGAAGTGAAGTTGAAGAAATAGCTATTGAATTTTTTAAAGATAATTTAACAGCTAGAGTGTGGTTAGATAAATATGCTCTTAAACAAGATTTTGATAATATATTAGAAAGACACCCAAATGATACTATTGTAAGATTATCAAAAGAGCTTTATCGTATAGAACAAGTTTATAGTAATCCAATAAGTTATAATGACATATATAATTTATTAAAAGATTATAATAAGCTTGTTCTAGCAGGCTCTTGTTTATTTGGAATTGGAAATAATCTTTCTTTATCTTCTTTGGGAAACTGTTTTGTAGTAGATTCTCCTAAAGATAGTATAGGAGGAATATATGAAATAGATCAGGAATTAGCTCAAATAATGAAACGTAGAGGAGGAGTAGGTGTAGACTTATCTCTATTACGTAGTAAAGGTAAAAAAATAAATAATGCCGCTTTATCTTCTACAGGAATACGTAGTTGGATGGAACAGTATTCTTCTACAACCAGAAGAATTGCACAAGAAGGAAGAAGAGGAGCTTTAATGCTAAGTTTATCAGTAGATAATGATGATGTAGAACAATTTATTACTGCAAAAGATAATTTAACAGAAATTACGGGTGCTAACATATCAGTTAAAATTACTGATGATTTTATGAATAGTCTAGAAAATAATGAAAAGAATAAAAATATTTGGAATAAGATTATATATCAAGCATGGAAAAGTGCAGAACCGGGATTACTATTTTGGGATAGAATAATTGAAAACAGTCCTGCAGACTGTTATAAAGAATTTAAAACTATTTCTACTAATCCTTGTAGTGAATTACCTTTATGTGCTTATGACAGTTGTAGATTGGCTTCTATTAATTTATTTGCATATGTAATAGATCCTTTTACAGATCATAGTTATTTTGATTTTGAACAATTATATAAAGATACTATTATAGCTCAACGTATAATGGACAATATAATTGATCTAGAATCAGAAAAAATAGATGCTATTTTAAATAAAATAAAATCAGATCCAGAACCCTTATATGTAAAAAGCTTAGAAATAAATCTTTGGACAAAAATCAAAGATAAGTTACTTAAAGGTAGAAGAACAGGTTTAGGAATGATGGGTTTAGCAGATGTATTTGCAGGATTAGGAATTCCTTATGGATATGAGTTTAGTATTAAAATTGCAGAGCATATAGTTAAAACTATAGCTAAAGCTTCTTATACTTCTTCTATTATCTTAGCAAGAGAAAGAGGTAGTTTTCCTATATTCTCTTCATCTACAGAACAAAATAATAAATATATACAAAGGATAAAAACTATTTTAGATCCTTCTATATTATCAAAATATAATGAATATGGTAGAAGGAATATTGCAAATCTTACTATTGCTCCTACAGGAAGTATAAGTATGCTAGCAAGAACTAGTAGTGGCATAGAACCTGTATTTGCATTATCTTATAATAGAAAAAGAAAAGTTACTTCAGATAATGAAAACAAAACTTATCAAGATGAAAGTGGTGATTGGTGGGAAGAATATCAAGTATTACATCCTCAATTTCAAACATGGTTTTTAAAACATCCAGAAATATGTAATGTAACTTATTATGGACTTCCCTTGAATGAAGAAACAAAAGAAGTATCTCTTCCAGATAATAAAATAATACTAGATACTATTAAAAATGTAAATCATCCTTGGTTAAACTCTGTTGCTCATAAAATAGATCCATATGCTAAAATTAAGATACAATCTACGATGCAAACTTGGATTGATCATAGTATAAGCGTAACTTATAACTTACCAGAAAAGGCAACTGTAGAAGATGTGCATAATTTATATCTTGAAGCATGGAAATCTGGATTAAAAGGAATTACTATATATCGTGAAGGCAGTAGAGAAGGAGTGTTAACAACTCATAAAGAGACTTTTATACAAAATAATGCTCCAAAAAGACCTAAAATTCTCCCCTGTGATATATATTCTATGATGTCTAAAGGACAACATTGGATTGTTTGTGTAGGATTATTAGAAGGAAAACCATATGAAGTATTTGCTTTTAATAATTACACTCTTAAAAATAGTCAGTATAGTGGAGAACTAATAAAAAATTCCAGTGGAAGATATAATCTCAATATAAAAGATATTGGAATAATAGAAAATATAACAAAAGATTGTTCAGATGAAGAAAATCTTCTTACTAGAATGATTTCTACTTCATTAAGACACGGAGCAGATATACGATTTGTAGTAGAGCAATTAATGAAATCAGAAGGAGACATTACCTCTTTTGGTAAAGCAATTGCACGAACACTAAAAAAATATACAACTACTTTAACAGTAAAAAATAGAATTTGTCCAGATTGTGGATCAGAAATGGTTGTTGAAGGAGGATGTACTGTTTGTAAAAATTGTGGTAATAATAAATGTGATTAGTAATAAATTAAACGATGAAAAAAGTAACAGCAACATGTATACATGTAACATCTAAAAGTGAACATCCTATCTTTGTCGATGGAGATATATTCAAACATCGAGAAAAAGAAAATGTTCTTTATATTTGTGATTGTTTTTCTAATGAAACAAAAGATATGTTTAGTGCTATAGAATTATTAATAGTTTCTGATGGATCAATAAGAGCTCGACCTACTCAATTATTGAAAAGAGTTGTAGAAAGATTTACAGGTACTATAACAATTAATGTAGAATAATGATATATTTTATAGGAGATAGCGTTGATTTCCCAAATATAAAAGTAAGTGATTTTGATGATTTATTAAAATTTTTAAATACTGTTGATGAGATAGGATTTGATACAGAGACTACTGGATTTGATCCAAGAATAGCTGATTTATTATCATATCAAATCGGTAATGATAAAGTACAATTTGTAGTAGATAATAAATTATATCCTATTGAACAACTTAAAGATATATTAGAATCAAAAAGATTAGTAATTCATAATGCAAAATTTGACTTACGATTTTTATATCATAAAGGTATATATCCTAATAGAATATGGGATACATATTTGGGAGAATGTAAATTAAATCAAGGAGATAAATCTGTACGAAAAGCTTTAGATATAGTTGTAGAAAGATATTGTCATAAAAAACTTAATAAATCTATAAGAGGTCAAATTATCTCAGAGAAATTTACCGAAAGAGTTATTCATTATGCAGCAACTGATGTAGAATATTTAATTCCTATTAAGAAATTCCAAGAACAAAAGTTAAAAAGATTTGATTTAGAAAAAGCAATGGCTCTGGAAAATGAATTCGTTAAAGTTTTAACTTATATAGAATATTCTGGTATTCCTTTAGATATAAACATGTGGTTGGATAAAATAGAACAAGATAAGTATAATCTACAAAATTCTTATGATGCTTTAAATAATTGGATTATATCCAATAATATCAGTCGTTTTATAGATTCTCAATTAGATTTATTCAGTAATGATAAAAAAACCACTATAGATTGGTCATCTCCCATACAAGTCTCTGAATTATTCAAAACTTTAGGTATTAATACTGAAACAATAGATGATAAGACAGGAGAGATAAAAGATTCTGTAGACTCTAGAATACTTGAAAAACAGATAGATAAATGCTCTTTAATACCTATTTATCTTGCTTTCAAAAAAAATGAAAAAATTGTAAGTACATATGGAGAGTCTATTTTTAGAAAAATTCATCCTGTTACAAAAAGAATTCATACCTCATTCACTCAAATATTAGATACTGGTAGATTATCATCAGGAGGCAAACAAGGAAGAGAAGATACTATTAATCTTCAAAATATTCCAAGACTTCCTGATAACAATGATAGAATATCTAATAAGATATATGAGAGAGAATGTTTTAAACCTAAAGAAGGTAATGTTTTTATAGATGCAGATTACTCAGGTCAAGAACAGATAGTATTTGCTAATTGGACTAAAGATCGTGATATTTTGGCATTCTATAAAAATAAATTAGGAGATATGCATAGTTTTGTTGCTAGCAAGATTTATCCGTATTTAAAAGATGTACCTTTAAAGACTATTAAAAGTGAGTATAAGAAAGAACGACAGATTGCTAAAGCAGCTGGCTTTGCAATTAACTATGGAGGAGATGGAAATACTATTGCAGACAATCTTAATCTCTCCAAAGAAGAGGGAGAAGAAATCTATAACTCCTACTTTCAAGCTTTTCCTGGAGTATCTAGTTATTTTAAGAAAGCAACTTCTCAAGCCTTGAGAGATGGATATATCTTATTTAATAATGTAACAAAAGATAAGTGTTTTATTAGTTTTTATGATAAATATTCTAAGTTAGCTAATAAAGTAAATAGTGTTGGTTTTTGGGATAGATATCGTATAGAAAAAGAAGTGGATTCTCATTTATATAGAAGTGTTAGACCTCTTGTAAGTAAATATTTTAAGTTAAGAGGTAATATAAGTAGAATGGCCTTAAATTATCCTATTCAAGGTAGTTCTGCTTGTATTACTAAATTAGCTGGAATATTAATCTTTAATTATATTATTAAAAATAATCTTCAAGGTACTGTTTTATTTGTAAACATTATTCATGATGAAATTTTATTAGAATGTCCTAAAGAAATGGGAGATACTATGAAAAAAGTAGTTGAAGATTGTATGAGTAGAGCCGGAGATGTGTATTGTAAGCTAGTACCATTAAAAGCTGAAGCAGAAATTTGTAATTTTTGGAATCATTAACATAAAAAAAGAAATGATATATATTTTAGTAACTTGGCCTGAATCACAATATTTCATTGGTCAAAAGAATTGTCATCTTGTAAATGATACTGAAGGTTTAATTAAATATGGATCATCTGCATACTTTGTAAGAAAAGATGTATTTGATAAAATAATATTTAATTTAGAAAATCCACCATTACATGAAAGAAAAGATGATTTTGAGTATCCAAGCGATTATCCTAATACTTAATAATTATGTATGAAATGGTATGTGAAAAATGTGGAAATAATAACTTAGAATTTAATGCTTGTGGTTATTGGAATTCTCATGAAGAAGATTATGAATGGTTTTCTATAGAAGCTTATTGTGATAAATGTGGTGATATAGTTCCTACAAAAAAAGTTAAAATTAAAAAGAATAATCATGATAAAAAAAGTTGAAGAAGTACATTATATTATAGATGAAGTAACTTTAGAAATGTTTAAAGATTATAGTCTTAAAATTAAAAGAAAAAATGATAGTATACAAACTATAGAATTTACTGGTATTTCAAGTAATGAGTCTTTTATAATTAATTCAAATAAAAATTATACATTAGATATTTTTGTAAAATTATTATTAGAATTTAGTAGTGGAGTAAAAGAATGAAAATACTTAATCTATACGCAGGAATAGGTGGAAACAGGTTATTGTGGGATGGACATGAAATAACTGCAATAGAGAATAATGAAGAAATAGCTAACGAATATAAAAGAAGATTTAAAAAAGATAAAGTAATTATTACTGATGCTCATCAGTATTTATTAGATCATTTACAAGATGGATGGGATTTTATTTGGGCCTCACCACCCTGTCCTAGTCATTCTAGAATAAATACTGATGGGAATCATCCCCCAAGATATCCAGATATGTCTTTATATCAAGAAATAATATTATTAAGTAATAATTGGTATAAAGGTAAATGGGTTATAGAAAATGTAATTCCATATTATGAACCATTAATTACTCCTTCTATTAAAATAGATAGACATTTATTCTGGTGTAACTTTAATATAAATAAAATAGAAGTCATACCAGAAAAACCTATATCAGAACAAACAGGTACTAATGGAAGATTTGGATTTAATCTTAAAGGCAATTCTATAAAAGTAGATAAAAGGCAAGTACTAAGAAATCTTGTTAATCCAGAAATTGGTTTATACTTTCTTCAGAGAGCTCAAGATATAATAATGGAAAATAATAAAAGACAATTAACAATTTGGTAGATGAAAACAATAGAAATAAAAGATAAAGATAAATTATATTTTACCTCTGATCTACATTTATCTCATGAGAATATAATACAATTATGTAAGCGTCCTTTTAAAGGTATAGAAGAAATGAATCAATCTTTAATTAATAATTGGAATAATACTATTAATAATGATGATACTGTTTTTGTATTAGGAGATTTCTGTTGGAGTATGAGTGATAAGACTATAAAATATTTTATTTCACAACTTAATGGAATTAAGTATTTTATAAAAGGTAATCATGACAAAAACGAAAGAGCCTTTCCTCAATTATATGATGGTTTTGTTAATATTAAGGTAGTTGATTCAGATGATAAAAAGTTTAGTGGATATCAATATACAACTTTATGTCATTATCCTATGTTATCTTGGTATCAAAGTCATAGAGGAGCTTGGCAACTATTTGGACATTGGCATACTCTTCCAGATTTACAACCTATGAGAAGAGTTGAAAATCATGAATCCGATTATATTAAAGAAGAATATCTTTATATGGATAGACTTCGTACTTATCAATATGATGTGGGAGTAGATATGAATAATTATAGACCAGTGTCATACAATTTTATTAAAGATTATTTTAATAAAAATTTGGAAAATTCAAAACAATAGTTTATATTTGCAAAATGAATTGGATTACTAAAATAAGTAGATTTTTATTTGAAAGAGGCTGTGTTGATTTTACAACTTCTTATACACTTGAAGAAGGAGACCATTCTAAATTTGAAAGTTGGTGTCAAAGAGAATCTTCAGTAGAAAATAAATCTTTTATGAAAGAGTATAATGATGCTATTACTGTTTTAGGAACTTATAATTGTCTATCAGGATATACGATTACAAATCCTTATATAGATTCTAGAGGAACTGTACATTATAGAAATAGTACAGAAGGATATCATAATTTGAATATTTAAGTTAATTAGTAAACACCAAACACACCAGAGTAAACTATCACAGAATCAGAAAGCTGTAAAGGTGCTTAGGAGCATCAAAGGTAGTTTACTTACATAGCGGGATAACGAGGAGGGGTTCCTCATTGGGCTCATATCCCAAGCAGGCAAGTTCGAGTCTTGCTCCCGCTACTAAATAACTGTAGTAGCAAATACTTTTTCCTATACTATACTGGTTATAGGATATTGACTGGTTAGGTTGATTATAAATATCACCGAGGATAAAATGAGTCTCCTATTTACTGTTCACGGACAGAAATGAACAGAGAGATTGATAGCTAAGCAAAATCTCCTACAGTTATTTTATGGTCTATTGGGGTAGTGGTATCCTACCTGACTGTCTATCAGGTGACAAGAGTTCAATTCTCTTATAGACCGCATGGTGATATAGCTCAATTGGTTAGAGCAACGGACTGTTAATCCGTAGGTTGTAGGTTCAAGTCCTTCTATCTCCGCAAACTGTCTTCTTATGTAATGGTTAGCATATCAGTCTTTGACGCTGAGAGTTTAGGTTCGAGTCCTAGGAAGACAACAATATGCAATAGGTACGATGGTTACGTTTCATGTATACCGAGACACTGGGTATAGCCTAATTGTATATTATCGAGATGTAGTTCAGTTGGTTAGAATACATGCTTTGGGAGCATGGGGTCGTTGGTTCGAGTCCAACTATCTCGACAAAAGGCTGCGTTGGTGTAGTGATTAGCACGTAAGACCTTCAATCTTATATTCAAGAGTTCGAGTCTCTTACGCAGTACAAACGGTGGTTGTAGCTCAATTGGTAGAGCATCTGACTGTGGATCAGAAGGTAATGAGATCGAAGCTCATCTTCCACCCAAATTTATCAATTTA
>Ga0105102_10000007_pt1 | contig 55497 bp, 67 predicted proteins | sample PPLLaktember2015_FD_87032 | JGI IMG/M metagenome (GOLD analysis project Ga0105102, IMG submission 87032) | Freshwater sediment microbial communities from Prairie Pothole Lake near Jamestown, North Dakota, USA - PPLs Lake P7 Core (6) Depth... | ecosystem: Environmental > Aquatic > Freshwater >...
CGTCTCCGTAGGAGCGGCGCAGGATTTCCGTAATGGCGTAGGCATGAATTCCCGGATCATCGCACGATGTTCCTTTCCAGGAGGCGACATAGGCGGCGATTTCCTTAGCTACCCGCTCGTGGTCAAGCATCGAGGGCCTCCTTGACGACCTCAGCCTTGTGGTCCTCCCCGAGCAAGGCGAGAGCTGCGCGCACCTCTGCCATTTTCGCGTTGTGCGCATCGTTGGTCGTGCGGTACATGATGACGTTGTCGAGAACTCCGATAGTGAACGCCAGCGCCTCTCTCGCCTTCGCGACGGCCTCGTGATCGGCGTCCCACGCGGCCCAGGAACCATCTATCGTGTCCGCAAACGGTCCAGATCGACCGCACATGCAGACAACGCGATACATGCCGCGCCCCTCTCGGAGCACTCCTGTCGGCCGCTCTCCGCACTTGCACGGCTTGTGATTCACGATGCACCTCCTCGGCACTCGGCGTCGTTCACGTGAGCAGGATGCGCAGCCCACTCAGCGTAGGTCACTGCGCCACCTCCTCGGCCCCGGAGAGCCAGTCTAACAGCGCACTCGGTAGCCACGCGGCGTCCACCGCAATTACCGATCCCGCCACGAGCCGGCCGCGCTTCCCGAGTACCGCGATTTGGAATGGGTAGACAGACTCAAATGAGCGATACTCCCCGTCCTTCTCGAACGTCCTCCCGACGAGCGACTCCAGGGGGCCGAACTTCGTCTCAGCGGTCATCGGCGGGCCTTCTTGGCGCAGTCGCACTTATCGCCCGTGGCAGACCCCGGAGCTACGAATCGCGTGCTCCCACACTTCGTACACGTCTCCCAGTAGACTGTCATCGGCGGGCCTCCTCGATCTTTCCCGTTCGCAGATCGACAACCGCCGCTGTTAGTGGATGACGGAGCGCCCACCACACGATGGCCCCCATGATCCGAAGTGTGTGCAGTATTCGTCTCATCTACTCCACCTCCAACTTGAGCGCCTCCAGGCGCGCGATCTGCTTCTTCCCGAATACCTTCATGCTGCCTCCTTCTCTGCACTTGTCAGCATGATATCACGAAACCTTAGCCATGTCAAGAGGCAAAAGAAAAGAGGCCCAAAATGGGCCTCCAATCTGCCTTCCACTCAGCTATGCCGTGATCTGGTTTGTCTTCTTCTTCGGCCCGCGTTTCACTTTCTTCACTGGCTGTTCTGCCTCTTTCTCGTCGCGGACATGGGTTGGGGCGAGGACTAACTTGAGCTTTGGCATGTCATACTCTTCGATTACGAACGGTTCACGCACCCCAGCATTGAACTCCTGAGCCGCTTGCAGGGCAAGCGTGACTCTCTCCTTGGCATCAAGGGGCGGGTCAAGGGCCGCCGTTGCATAAAGTGCGCCGATAGCGTATGGGCCACCACACCCAATGGCACAATACTCGTTCTCTGGTTCGAGCATCCCGAAGTCTGAGGTGGAAAGGAACAAGCGGCCGCCAACAGAGACAAGAAGCTCTCCGCCCGTTGCAGAGTCGCGCTCATCTAGTTGCTCTAGCCACCCCTGTTCCTTCAGGCACTCGCGGAGAGAGGCAGAAAAATCTCGCGCCATGAACTTTTCGAGACTGTCCCAATCCGGTTCGGGCGGCTCGAAACAGTGTTGGACAATCTGCATGAGGCGGAATGATCCAGCGCAGCCAAAGACATAAGGGCCGTTCTGAAACGACTTGCTCGTCTTGAATCGGAACTGCTCTAGCGCCTCTGGTCTTGTCCCCGCGCTATCCGCCCCGAAGATGACTCGATCCCCGCAGAGAAGCCCGATCACGCATGTCATCATCCACCTCCACGAAGATCCTGATTACCCCGCCCTCTACACTGACCGCCGCGATCCTGTCTCGCTTCTCTTTCAGCGGGATCACTAGGAACTCTCCACTGCTAGAGTCAGTAGCCACCCAATCACGGGAGCGGAGTACGTTATAGTCTAGGTCAAGCACCTCGTATTTCTTGCGAGGCATCAAGCCTCCTAGAGTTTCTTTCCGCACTCGGGGCAGCAGTTGATCGGTCCAACTGGATCGCAGAATGAACTCCGTAGCCACCTATCGCCATTGGTCGTTTTGAATGTGTCTCTCCGCCACTTCTCGCAGCACTTATTGACCTCTTCCTCGATCGTGACGCGGACTTTTCTGTTTGGGTACAGATTCACCATCCCGGGAAGACATCCCATATCGTCTGACCACACAATGTCCTGACGGATTATGTTCCACGCCATTTTCCCCTCCTAGATTGTTACGTGGACATCCTTCTTCCTGCCATCCAGCCTAATGCGCGGACAGCCAACGGGAAGCGGGCGCTTGGACTTACGCTTGACGTACCCAGCATAGCCCAAGAGCGAGCCAGCCAGAACAACGTACCGCTTCTCTTCACGGATCTGGTTGTTGTAGACATCGAAGACGAATCTCTGTTGCTCGGATGCGGCCTTGCCGTGCGTGTGACCGTAAATCACCACGTCAGAGTTTTCAACAACCTCGGCCATCTTCTCGGCAGCATTGAGCCGCCCGCCATTCGTCCCTGCATTCGAGCCACCGTGGCCAAAGTGAATGACGTATGCCACCGGCTTGTCATTCCGCTTTTCCCCAACCCGCACCTTGATAATGCCCTGTGCGCTACGGAAGAATGGCACATCTAGTTCACGGGCAATGTCCTCGGCTGGATCGAAGTCCGTCTCTTTCGTTACCCGCCACTCGTGATTGCCGCTGGAAATGCCATAGATTCTGTCACGGACTGGCTTGAGGCGTTCAACCATGTCGTCTCTCTGTTCCTTCGGGCTCATCCTCTGGTGGAAGATGTCGCCGATAGACGACCTCGTGGTGCATTCTAGAAGGTCGCCAGGGAACAACAAGCGCGCCTGGGGAGTCTCTAGCACCCAGGCAATCCACTCGTCAAACAATACCTCGTTGAACTCCTCCGCTCCGTTGTGCGTCTCCATTGGGACAAGGTAGATTTCCTCTAGGTTAGACGGCTCATCAATTACGGCAATGTCAATGATGTCGCGGATTAGCTTGATCGTAGTGCCACTTGTCTTCAGATCCCCCTCCGATTCCGAAGATGGAAGAGGCCCCGTTGCCGGGGCCTCCATCAAGTGCGCCTAGCCAGCAACCGGCGTCGGCCCTCGGAAAAGTTCCGAGAGACCGAACCAGTCTACCGTCAGCCCAAGCCCCCAACTCACTCCCGCAGAGTTGAAGAACGCCTCTCCACGGATCGTGATGTCGTAGGGAATCACTAACGCTATGCTGGCAGCAAGTCCAGGATCGGTGATCGCGCAAGCAAACACTTCGTCTGCCGAACCGATCTGGAACGGCAGGATCACACCGAGTCCGGGGCGGACGATTAGAACATCTTGCCCGCTGACCGTGTACAGCGGGATGTCGTAGGTCAACTGGACATCGGGGATTCCGATAAGCGCAAAGTGCCAGTCGTCGCCATTGGCATAATCAATGCCAACGAACTTGAACTCGCCAAACGCGCCCCAGTTCTGTTCCGAGATGTAGCTAATGCCCGCGCCCCAGACCATCTGCCAGTCGTCGCCATACCACAGGCTCTCCAGAGTCACCGTGGGGCCAGCCCAAGCAACCGCGCTCGCGATACACATCACGAGCAGACTAAGAACAATCGCCTTCTTCATATTCGTACCTCCTACTTTCCTAGTTCGCTCACGAGTAGATCCGCGAGCCCTTCAAGCTGGTCGGCAAAGACCTCAACGAGAGAATCGTCCCACGTTGCGTCTGTGCTCTTCGCAAAGGCTTGCAGCTTATCAAGGACGTTCTGTAGCGCCACAATTACTGCCGCCTTCTTCTCCTCAACCGTTCCATTGCCCTTCACGGCCTTACGAATCTTGAGATACCCAAGACCGGCGGCAATGACGATGTTGATGATCGAGCCAATGACCTTCATGTTCTCCACCTCCTCCTTACGGGCACCCGCCCACCCAGATTTCCCAGTAGAACTTCCCGTATGTAGTTTCTCCCATTGAGTCCTTTGCCCAGATCTCGACGCACAAGTTCTTACCAGACGGCCACGGGTTATCCTGGTCGAATGGCTCGTCTGGGTCTGGGTAACAACCAAGCGCCCCAATTCCGGGCGGCACTCCGTCATACCCGACCCAGAAGTGCGTCTGGGTTCCAATGGGCAGCCATTCATCGCTTAGGATCACGTACTCGTTCGTGCCCGGAAGATCGTTGTAGAGACGGTACTGAATGAAGTCTTCCATTGAAGCCTTCTTCGGCCCCGTGATCCTTAGCCGATACGTGAGCGTGTCACCATACTCATAGTCGGCGTCATAGACTCCGGTAAAGGTTGGATCTTCAATGGTCGGGCACGTACCCCACTGGCTGTATTCAGCAATCACCCGAAGGTGAGCGCCCATCTCTGGCTTCACGCTAGACATCCAAGGAGACAGGACGATAGGGGCATTGTTGATGATCGTGAACTCATACGAAACAGGAACAGCCCGCCCCGATCGGATAGTGACTGTCTGGTCTACATTGACCTTGATCGAGACAAAGCTCGGCGGCTCGCTCACCTTGAACCATGCCTCACGAGACGTGGTCCCATCCATATACTCACAACGGTACTTGGCATTAGGGTCGCCGCCCATGGCTTCAATCGTCACCATGATGGCGCCCTCGCTATAGTCAGGGCGAGACTCAACCTTCTCTCCCCCCGTCCACAGTTGCCCATTCACATACAACTTCACCTGAAGCGGAGTCACCGGCCCAGTGAAGAAGGTCTCGCAACCAAAGAGCCCGGCAAGCGCCAGGACAAGGAACACGAGGAGTAGCCTTTTCATACAGCCTCCTCAAAACAGAAACAGGGCAAGAAGCGGTTCCTTGCGCCCGTTTTCGCGCGCCGCGTAACGCATGATGCGTAATGCGACATCAATCTCATGGAATCAGCATTCGATTCCGCCTGTTATTATACTTGCTGATGTTGGGAATGTCAAGTCTGATACGAGGAGCGGCGGCGGATTGCTCCAACCGCCGCCATTTCGCCAACTACACCCCAACCCCGTTCACGGATGCGATGTTCGCACTAGGAATACCGAGGATGGCCGCAGGAGCCTCCACGCCGTTGAAGAAAAACCATCGTTCGGCTGTACTGTTACCCCACAAACCGCCTGCCTCTCCGACAAGCGGTTTCATCTTCGAGTTGTAGGAAGTCGTGACCCAGGTCGATGCTCGTTCAACGTTGTGGATCTCTACCTCGTCTATGATCCCATCGAGGTTGTAAGCACCGCCTGCGAAGGAACCGATCTCGACATCCGCCGCACCGGCCTCCATCGCTACATACGACCCGCTTTTAGAATCAGCATTGTCAACCTGGGTGCCATCCAGATACAGCTTCACTCCCGAGGACAACGAACTTCCCGAATACGTTGCCACGATGTGATACCATGTTCCAGTCGCAAGGTCGGCGGCATAGGTGCGTCCGATGTAACACGATCCTAGACTCTCATCATAGCACCGCATGACAAGGCGTTTGTTATAGATATGCAGTAACCACTCGTACCCGCCAGTCGCTCCGTACTTTCCTACGATGCCGTAGTAGGTTGTCGCTGCTAGAGCATCAAACTTCACGATAACGCTGATGGAGAAAGCGGAATCTGTAGTCCCGTTACCGAAGGAGAAGTCATTACTATCCGGCATGGAGATGAAGTCGCCAGTACTGGACTGTAGATCAATCCCCTCTGACACTTTAGCTGAATCTGTGAACACTGGGCGATTCGCTCCGGTACCATTCCCTGAGACAACATGGTGAGTTCCCTTCTCGTCACGCCACACGCCCCGTAGAGCTTGTGGCGTATTTCTGGCAACAAGCAACCAGGTCTCTCCTTCACCCGTCGCCCCAGTTCCTTGGTAGAAGTTGAAGTAGCACCAATACTCGCCATTCGATGCCGTGTACGTGTCGCGCGAGATCGTGTCTGTCAGCACGAATGGTGTGTCGATGCGGCAGCTTGTCGCCGGACTCTTCCCGGTTGGCCGGATTACCCCGAGGAATGTTCTGTTTGCGGAGAGAAACGTCCCGGCAGCATCGCTGAACATCTCCAAGTACCCATGGTCGCCAACGTTCCCATCATCGTGTGTGATGTGCATGTAGTAGGTCGACCCGACCTTGAACACACACGGGCAATAGTAGTTATCACCAGTAAAGATCGGGTTGTTGGCATCCTTGGACCACGTCATCAGGTCTGTCGAAGTGGCAAGTCCAACGTTGCGCGGAGACGGCCCAAGCGTAGAGTACCACAAGTAATACGTGCTCCCAATTTTGATAACCTGTGACGGCTCAACAAAGTTCGCATCCCATTGCCCCGCCGTCCCTTGCAGTACCGGATTACTTCCGTACTTCGTCCAGGTTACTCCGTCGTCACTTGTTGCGAGTCCTGCCGCTTTGTGCGTACCGGAGGCATCATCTGTTCCGGCATAGATCATGTACCAGGTACTCCCTTCCTTCCACACACACGGGAGCCATACGTTGTAATCGTCCCACGCCCCTGCTGACCCGACTGGCAGAACCTCCTCGCCATTGCCCCACGACTTCCCATCTGCGCTAGTCGCATGATGGATTCGATTGGTCGCACCAGAGTTAGATACATAGGTGTAGTAGAAGTGATAGGTCGATCCTTCTTTCCACACGCTCCCCCAGCATTTACCCTCGCCTGCGTCACAGGGGAGAACGGGATTGCTGGCATACGGAATCCACGCATTGTCCATCGTCTGTGCGCAAACTGTGTTCGCATCGTATGGGCTTACACCTTCTTGGTCCACACACGTAGCACATCCACAGTAAATATAGACGTTCTGGTCTGCGTCTACATCGTGAGTTACCTGTACGCGCGCGATTAGCGTTGTCCCGTCAAAGTAGGCGCGGCGATGGACCAACTTCGTTGTTCCGTCTGAGGAAGTGAACAGGATGTCTCCGCCGTTGTGTTGGGCCTGGGCAAGATCGGGCCATTCGGAGGTCGTGATTTTGACGATCGTCATAAAGTTGGCAACATCCGCCCCGATCTTCGTGTGATCCACCGTGATTTTTTTGCGGTACTTCCACTTATCTGCTCCCGAACCATACCAGGCCATTATGCCACCTTCGCCATCGCCGGAGATGGGTTTAGCAGCATCGTGTCGGCAGAGAGCGTCGATGCAACGGCTTGAGAGTAGTATCCAGAGGTCGCCACTGGAGTAGTAACGGCAAGCCCCCCAGTCGCTCCGCTGACATACGCGACCTTGGCGGTATCATCAATCACGAACGCCCATGAGTCGTCTCGAATATACCCAAACAGAAGGATCTTGCACGCCTCGCCATTGTTTTTGGATTCCAGCGCGATCCCTACGGCGGGCATAGTTCCGACGGCGTTCGCCTTCGCCAGTTTGTACTCTGTCTCGCTGGAGTCGTAATAGACAAGTTGGCCGAAGGCTACTGTTTCGCCAACATTCCCGACCACGGCTAGACCAGTGTAGGAGTGGTCGCCGGAGAACGCTCCAGTCGGTCCATACTCCTCGAAGTAGATGATCTTCCCGTTTACATCGAGATTGCCGCCAAGTTGCGGGGTCGTATCGAGAGAAATGTCAGATATCCCGGTAGGGCCGGTATGCCCAGTTGGCCCTGTCTGCCCCGTTTGCCCAGTCTGGCCTGTCTGCCCTGTCTTCCCGGTTTGTCCCGTCTGCCCAGTTTGGCCGGTTTGCCCGGTCGGCCCCGTCTGCCCTGTCTGTCCCGTCTGGCCTGTTTGCCCGGTCTGCCCCGTCGGTCCTGTCTGCCCAGTTACCCCCTCTCCGCCTCCGCCGCCAGTTGGGGAGAAGTAGACGCCCGTCTCCCCGGCATTGACGCGCAAGTAGTATCCGCTGGCTCCGCTATAGCCAGTCGGGGTATCGGTTAGCTCAATGAATGTATCTGGCCCAGTTGGTCCCGTCGCTCCTGTTTGACCAGTTTGTCCCGTCTGTCCAGTCTGCCCTGTCTGCCCAGTTTGGCCTGTTTGCCCAGTAGTCCCAGTTGCCCCTGTCTTGCCAGTTGGTCCAGTTCGGCCGGTCGCCCCTGTAGATCCAGTCTCTCCCGTTAGCCCAGTAGGACCGGTAATCCCCGTTTGACCAGTTTGCCCAGTGGGTCCAGTTTGTCCAGTAATTCCGGTGATTCCAGTTTGCCCGGTCTGTCCAGTGAGTCCTGTTGGTCCGGTGATCCCAGTTGGCCCGGTAGTGCCAGTCTTTCCCGTCGGGCCAGCAGATCCAACGCCCGTCGTTCCAGTAGGCCCAGTGTGGCCCGTTGCTCCGGTAGTTCCCGTGCTGCCAGTAGGGCCGGTAGTTCCCGCCCCGGTAGTGCCCGTTGGACCAGTGCGCCCAGTCGCCCCGGTTTTGCCCGTTGTGCCAGTCTGCCCAGGAACGCCCGTACCCGTAGGGCCGGTATGACCAGTAGGTCCAGTTTGCCCGGTAGGCCCGGTTTGTCCGGTAGGGCCAGTTTGCCCAGTAACTCCTGTAGTCCCGGTATGGCCAGTAACGCCAGTCTGCCCGGTTACGCCAGTGGTCCCGGTTGGGCCAGTTGTCCCAGTGGTTCCGGTCGGTCCCGTCGAGCCGCTTCCGCTCCCACCCGCCGATCCCGCGAGGTGCCAGTTCGTCGCATCACGAACAAGCGACACAACCTTGTTTGCATCATCCAACGAGTAGTCTGAGCCATCCGCCGTGACAATGTTCCCCGCGCCGTGCTTGATAACGACTGTACGCGCCCCGTCAGCCGCAGCGATGTACAACATGCTCCCAGTCGTTCCGCCGTTGATCGTCGCCAAATCGTCAGTCGGATCATCGCCCTGCGTATCAACGGTATGGTAGACCTGGGTAATGGTGATTGCGCCAGAGGAAATGGTCAGCTCCGAAGGGGCATCAAAGATGAGCTGCCCCTTCAGCCGTAGGTCGGTATAGACATCTCTAATGGACATGCGTTGCTCCCTGCGTTACTTGTGAGTAACCTTTTCCTCAAAGAAGCGATAGTTGTTTTGATAGTGTGGGTCGGTTGGATTGAGCTTTAGCGCCTCTCCCGAATACACGCGCCCCTCTTCGTATCTCTGTTGCTTCCACAGACAACGGGAAAGAAGCTCGTACACCTTCGACATATCTGTCTGCGAGTAGCCCGCCTCTTTCTTGATCTCTAGGGCAAAGTGGAGGCAGCCAGCGGCAAGGTCAAATGCCCCGCGAGAGAAGTAGGATTCAGCCAGCGTGTACCACCAGAAACGGTTGTTGGGGCGGCAAGAGCAGGCACGATAGATCCAACTCTCGTATTCGTGAATGATCCCCTTCGACTTGTAACAGACAGCCAACTCGAAGCAGGCATCGGCGGCATCCCAACCGCGCGGAGATGCCTCCATGTACTTCTTGAGTGTGTCGATGGCCTCGTCAACACGATTGAGATAGCGGTACTGCCTGCCGAGATAGAAAACCTGTCGCGCCGATCCAGTCTCTTGCACGTCGAGGATGAGGCGGTCGAGCGTGTACTGTAACTTCCAAGAGTTCCGCTCTTTCGGTTGACGATGCTCGAAGACAAAGTTAGTGAACTCGGTCGTCCCAGTGACAATCGGAAGTTCATGCGCCCGATAGCGATACTCGCACTTGCCCTTTCGATAGGCGCGGACTTGGTCCCATGCCATCGTCCCGTTTCCGCTTGCGTCTACATTCGTGATACGTATTGAAACGGCATCGGCAGTAGAGGACAAGAGATGCTTCCGTAACCCCTCGGGCCAGGCAATCCTCTCGTCTGCATCGAGGACAACGATCCAGTCTCCCGTTGCCTCAGACGCTACCTGATTGCGCGAGCCACCCTTGTTCATTCGGTCGCCGCCAAGAATCACTCTCGCGCCAAGTGACTCAGCCACCTGGACGGAGTTGTCTTCCGATCCCGTATCGAGGATCACGACCTCGTCGGCTAGGCCCGCCGTACTGTTGATTGCCCAGGGGAGAAGAGCTTCCTCGTTGCGGACAATCATGCAGACTGAGACGCGCCCGGTTTGCCTTTCCATGTTATTGTGCAATTCAACTGCCGCATTGCACAGTTCGATGAACTTTTCCGCTACTACCTTGGGCGCGTGATGCTTTGCAAGGTACTTGCGCCCAATCTCCGCCCACTTCTGTCTCTCTTCTGGATGGTCGCGGAAGAGTTCGACGGCGGCACGGATCTCCTCTTTCGTGTTTGCCCTGTAGTATGGCAGATAGCCGACCGCCTTGACAATCTCGGCCTCAATCTCGGGCGGGGCATAGGAGATAACCGGCATACCAAGCGCCCATGCCTCAAGGGAGTTCGTCCCGTACCCAATCGCTAGGTCGCCAACTTGGTCAATGTAGACACTGGCCTTCGCCTTGCGCTTCAGGCATTCTTGATACGGGGTTCCCTCTACTATGTCGAGAGTGACCCCCGCAACCGATTGCAGGGCGTCTACGATTGATTGTGTGCCCTTCTGTAGCCTCTTGGTAGGGGCGTGGCAGACGATGAACCCTTCAGGGCAATATCCTTCCGATAAGTCTTCCTGCGCCCGCCCATTCCAAATCGGGCCGAAGAGTGACAAATCCTGCGTGAGACACGTTTGAACGTGGCCTGAATGCTTTTCATTCACGGCCTGATGGTTTTGTCGATACCAAGTGCCGTGGTAGGTGTAAATGATCGGCTTGCGCGTGACATTCTCCGGGATCAGGCTATCTGCATCGTCATGGATGTCCCAGACATCGGCCCAGTCAAGCAACTCCCTCAGTTGCTCTACATTCGGCGCGACAACGTCAACTGGATACTGCGTCCAGTATTGATCCATGGCCACTTGTCGCGCATGGTGTTCTGTGTTCTCGTTGATCGCCCGGCACCTTGCGTTACCGGCCCCACTCCAATCCCCCCGCGCAAGAATCAGAACGTTCAATCCCCACTCCTAGATGAGTTCCACTTGGACGATGTTCATATAGGCCGTAACTGTTGTGCTCGATGGCTGGAAAGTAATTGCGAGATCTCTATCCGTCGCGGAATCCTCGGAAATGTCTTTGACGGCTCCAACTATCATCCCCTCCCTCATGGCCGATCCAAAGGTTATGTTCATGTTTATCTCTGTTACAGATTGTTGCGAGTTGGTTGCATTTCGCGCGGAGATAGACGCATTGATGAGAAAACCATATGTAGTGCTAGTGGCAGAGATATCATACGAGCCAATGGTTGTCGTCCCGTACTTTATTCTTACTGTTACAGTCTGTGATACAGAACCCTGCATCTTGCCCATGGCCGTCAGCCGAATCATCTTGTTCGTGCTGAGCGTCCCGCCAGGCACGGTGTAGGTGTAGACCGTTGTTTCAGATGTCGTTCCGCTGACGGTGGCCGTTACCACGTCGCGGTTGAGGGAGGTGGAGCCGACTGACCCGGTTGGGCCTGTAGGGCCACGAGATCCCGTTGCGCCGGTACTGCCGGTCGTACCCGTTGTCCCGGTAGGCCCAGTTTGACCAGTCTGGCCCGTCTGTCCAGTTGGCCCAGTTTGGCCCGTAACTCCGGTAACTCCAGTAACTCCAGTCGTGCCAGTAACGCCAGTGGTCCCTGTCGTCCCGGCACCCGTCGGTCCAGTCGTCCCCAATCCGCCAGCCGAACACAGGATCGTTCCACTTAGCGCCTCGTTGAAGGTGACGGTAAATTGATCGGTAGAATCATGGACGACGGCAAAGTCAACTCCATTTCCCGAGCCGTCGATTACATCCACTACAGGGCGCTTGCCAAAACTGTGCGCCACGACAACGGATGTCTGAGAGGAGAATCCGGTTGCCAGATAGCCAGAATCAGAAGCGGGTGCGCCAGCGGGACCGGCTGGGCCGGTAGGACCAGTGATCCCAGTTGGCCCAGTTACTCCCGTTGGCCCGGTAACGCCCGTAGTTCCAGCCCCGGTTGTTCCCGTGTGCCCGGTCGGACCCGTAGGCCCAGTCTCTCCAGTCGGGCCAGTCGTCCCCGCGCCCGTAGGCCCAGTATGACCAGTTGGTCCCGTATTCCCTGTTGGGCCGGTTGTTCCGGTAGTTCCGGAGCCAGTTGTGCCCGTTGGCCCTGTTGGCCCCGTCGACCCGCCCGAAGCGACTGCCCACGTCGGATTCGCCCCAGCCCCTTGTGTCTGAAGGAAGTATCCGTTTGTCCCAGGATCGAGCGCCGTCCAGTTAGAGCCGTTGTAGTAGAAGAGCTGGCCCTGCGCCTCAGTGATTGAGCCAACGTCTGTGTGGGTTGCGCTGTCTAGCGTATGGCTCGTTCCGCCCGAGGATGGTGCTGCGAGCATGTGCCAATGGTTGTCAAATGATAGGTAGATCAACCAGACGAGCTTGTTGTTGTCGTCTAGTGAGTAGTCCGTCGCCGTCGGGGTGACGATCTTGCCCGCACCCGCTGTATCATCATGCTTGAGGACTACGGTGTGAGTGTCGTCATACGCCACAAGGCAGACGACCATCCCATCTTGCCCGCCATAGATATACGACACGTTATCCGACGAAGCAGCGGCCTCCGTCTCCACGCGGTAAACTCGCCCACCATCAACCCGGATGTGATCCGACTTGATCTGGAGCTTGTTCGCCTCCGTGAAGCGGAAGTCACTGATCCTAAATGGATTCTCGAAAGGGATGGTCATGCACCCACCTACCAGGGAACTAGGACTCGAACTTGGCTTCTAGGCTGTCCACATAGACATAGCCAGTGGACTCGTTGCAGTAGCAGACGAACTCGACTTTCTTCGTCGCGTTCGGGATGTCGGCTTCGGGAATTACTTGAGAGAACGCCGTCCAGCTTTCTCCCGTGTAGGGTAGATCGGCGTTTCCGTCGTAGACGGTGATGGATTCAATGAGCGTTTCGCTTGTATCGTAGAATCGCACTTGGAACTCCCAATCGGCGGCAATCTGTGGATCGACTACTCGCACCTTAGAGTTGTCTACGTCAACGCCGATGATGATCCCGCCTGTCTCGTCTGCCGCATCGAGGTCGCCCGTAAAGGCATAGCTGACTGTTTCAAGCACAGGCAGATCGGGGGCAGAGATATCCCAGTACGAGACGGAATACTTCGCGGCATCCGATCCCGCCCCGACGTTGACGAGGTATCCGCCCGACATGAACAAGGCGTCTGAGCCGGTGTAGTTAGGAGTCCCTGCCCCGCCGACTGCTGTTTCGTAGGCAATCGCGGTCGGGTCGGTGATGTTGAGGACAACGATCTTGTTCGCGTCGGTGCCGGAGTCGCAAGACACGTAGGCGAAGGAGCCGTTGAGGACAATCTTCTTCAGGCCGTCTTGACCATAGTGGCCGAGAACCGAAACGGCGGTCTTGTTGGATGCGTTGTACAGCGACACCCGATTGGAACTTGGGTAGAAGTCGAATTCATGCAGACGCACCGTGGACGAACCAGTATCATCGTAGTAGAAGCGAACTCTTGCTTGCGTGACAACTTGATCCGTGAATGTCTTCGTGGTCCAGGTCTTGTCGGAGAATGTCCCGGAATAGACATCCGTCCAGGAAGATCCATCGTAGACATCGATGTCAATCAACAGATCGGTGCCAGTCTGCATCGCGTAAAACCTAATTCTGTCAGATGCGAAAGGCTGGCTGGGAATTAGAATAATGTAACTGCTCCACTGATAAGCCAAGGCCGTCGCATCAGCATACGTCGCGGTATCATCGTCATACGCATTGGCTTCATTCGCCCAAGCGGAGTCTGGGTCAGAATGGCTGGTTGGTGATACCCAATCGTCCTTTGTGTCATCCACAGACACAGCGAGGATGTCATTGCGCACCATCGCTCTACGGAAGTCTGCCGTAGGAATAGAGACATCCTCTAAAAGATCGGTTTGCGTTGCACCCGCTGGCGTCGTGATGTTGATCGTCTCGATGAATCCGCCGTTGGTGTCATCGTCGCAGCACGCGAAGACGTACCAGTCTCTTACCGCGAGTGCGGCCAATCTCCCCGTCGCGTTCGCCAGTGTGTAGTCCTTGACGAGCGTCGGGCTTGCGGGGTCGGAGATGTCGTAGATGTAGAGATGGTTGCTTGTCTGATTTCCGCAGATCAGATAGTCACCGTAGATTTGGAATGGCTTTGAGCGGTGCGAGGTCGATCCGCTTGCGTCAATCGAGCCAATCTTGTAAGGCGCGGTTTTGTCAGTAACGTCCCACAGTTCGATGATGTCATAGCTTGCATTCTGACGAGCCACGGCCGCAATGTTTCCCGAGGCATCCGTGTAGGCAATCGGGGCACTCGTTGTTGCCACCGACGCCGACTCGGCTAGAGAGAAGGATGTACCCGACGACTTAGCCACTCCCGAAACAAGCAGGCCCTTGTTTGACATTGGGAGTTCAACCTTGTCGGAGATGGCCGATACACCCGTCCCCTGTCCCCGAATGCTCCAAGTTCCCTGGAAGGACTCTGTGACCCTCCCCCATCCCGCTTGTAGCGTCCAATCATCCGGTATGTTGTCGCCGTCTTCATCAAGTATGAAGAACGGGTTGGGGACATAGTTCGATCGAGCGACTTCCGCCGCATCGGGCGTCGCGCTCGTCTCGCCCGAGGCAATAGACTGGTTGCCTGATTGATCGTAGGCTGTGACAACGAAGTAGGTTGTCGCGGTAGAGGGATGGCTATGGTTTGTAGTCTCAGTCTTCGACCCCGCTACAACATAGAGCGCGTCGTAAGTCGCGCTGTTTGTGATGTCAATCCCGCCCGCATCCGAGTAGTAGACTCCGTACTCCTTGAAGTCTACGCAAGCCGTCCCATCCGAGTTGAGTGTTGGCGGGACAATAGAGAGCAGGATCGCGTTGGCCTTTGGACTGACTGAAACCGTGGGCGCGGCGGGAGCAAGAGAGTCCCCGGCAACGTCTATCTCGCCGGGATCGGACCAATCACTTGTCCCATCCTCGTTGATGTAGCCAACGGCAGCATCAAACAGCACCCAGTACAGACGATCCATTACAATCCCATCGTGGTTACGGCAAGGGTAAAGCCAGTTACGTCCTGGTTCCCGTTATTCGTGACGCGGGCCTTCATGTAAAGGGGAACGGGGGAGATGGGCTGAGAGTGATGCTGGAAAGAGTGGGCCGATACCGATCCATTCTGTGTTGCTGCCCCGGCGACGCTCCCAGTCAACGCCCCATCATTTGACATCGTGCCCGTTTGATCTTCCAGATAGATAACCCCCGCAGCAGTATTGAGAGCAAACGTACCGCTGGTGATCGTCCAGCCAGCAACCGTTCCAGTGCCCGCTGCTGCCGCCGTTACCGTCTCGCCTAGAATCCATTCCACGGTCCCCGCGTCATACCCAACCTCAACGCACTGCCTGATGTCGTACTTGAACCAACAGCGGTCGTCATAGGTCGAGTTGTCGTCGCTCGGATAGAGATGCACTGTCAGTCCATCAGTCGTCGCGGCATTGAATGTGCCGTCAGCGACGATAGAGAATTGCACTACCCGGCTTAGATCAATCGCCGTGCAGGATGCAAGGAGAGTGGTTTCCCCTGCGAGGATTGTGCAACTAGAGATCAACGTCGTCTTCGTTTTGTTCATGCTACCCTCCCAGGGCAGACCAGTCTTCCGCTCTCACCTGTACGGACACGGACTTTCCTACGGGCAACCCCTTTACCACCAGGCGCGGTTCAGCGGTTGTGATTTCCGTCCAGTTCTCCGCGCCACGGATCTTGTAGCGCCATCTGTACCCGGCCAGATCCCAGTTCTTGACGGGGGTAGTCGTCGCCTCAAGAATTGGGACTTCCGCACCCGTCGACGAATCCGTCCCCCAGTAGGACTTGAGCGTCGGAGTCTCTGGCTGATCGGGGCGCTTGCCGTCCCCAGACATATACGCCAACTGAAGATCCTTGCGGACATCGGGGTTACGAGCATCGGCGGCAAGCCACGTCTGGAATCGCCCAATCACTCGATCCGCCGTCCCGGTGATGTTCATTGTCCCAACCTGATTCTCTACAGACCACTCCCAGGAGATTGAAGTGACTCCGACATTTACTGTGTAGTCGCGGCCAATGAATGCCAACAGATCGTGAACCTCTGCCCCTGGATGAATGTACGGAACCTCGATCTCGACATTGGGCGCAGGCTCTTTGAGATCGGATAGGATGTACTCAGCAAGCGACTGCGCCTCGGCCTGAGTGTCAATCAGCGAGTGGCGGTCGCTCGTTCCCTCGGCGGCATACCACATCGTTTTGTGAATGCGCCCACCAACACCATTAGGAATCCCGTACTTGTCACGCGCCGTCTCGCTCTCTGCTTGAACGGACAGGATCGTTCCATAGTTCCTGTTTCTGTATCGGACAACGACCTTCGTCCTTACATCCTGCTCATTCACGTCAATGCTGCGCGAACGGAAGTCGCTGGCGAAGGAAGCGTCGGCTACTGTCTTCGTCCTCTCTGGATCGTACACACAAGGCCGGAACGCCGTCGAGTACCATGTCATGCGGAAGATGAATCCCGTGGGTTCGAGCAAACTCTGCATGGCCTCCCACAGGTTCGTCTCTCCAGTGCTGTACTCGTCAATGTGGTAGTTGGCCGCATCAATCTCTACGACGGAGTCGTTCGTTCCCTTGAACCCCTGATCCTCCATCATCTGCGAGCAGATAGAGACGGCATCGGCGTCCGTGTATGTGAGCGGATCGTACCAGTAGTGTTCCTTGTAGCGGAACGATTCATCTACCGGAGACACTTCCACTACATCGTCGCCGTTGATGTCAACGAAGCACGATACAGTCCCTGGTCCGACGCGGCCCTCAAACACAGTGTACCAAGTTGACCCACCATTCTTTGACACCTTGAGGTAGCACTCGTGGTAATGTCCGAGCAAGGGAGAACTTGACACATAATACGAACTCGTGGTATCGAGCGGATCGAGTGAGTCGTTCGTCCCGCTTACCCATCGCTCATAGTTGTTTCTGAGCTTGACGGTGATCGAGCAGGAATCAGATTCCAACTCGTCCGAGTAGGAGATCCCAAATACCCTGGCGCTAAGATCCTGCCAACTTCCGGCCTCGTCCTTGACCCGGAAGTCTATGCTCATGTTGCCGCGAGTGGTGCCGCCGGTAATGGTCCTCATTGCCAGCGTCTCCCACCGGGACCGCCCGTTGCTCGATTCTCTCGCGTGGCGTTGACCTTGTTCACGGCCTTGGCCGCAACGCGCCCGTCAAGCATCACGTAGCTTTCTAGGGTGAATCCACCGACACCGGCTGCCGCGAGGCTTGCCGTCTTCGCCGGGAGGACATACTCGTGCTTGTGGAGGTAGGCTAGACCCTCGGTGAGGGTAAAGCCGCCCTTCTTCATCCCCGGAATGGTCCATCCATAGTTTGTCTTTAGATAACTCTTTGCTGCTGCCTTCGTAGACGATCCGGCATAGATTGCCGCTTCCAGTGCCTTGAAAAACGCCGTGGCATTGACGCCAGCCTTGTTGACGTTGCTGATGATTGTCGAAACTTGCTTGCCCGTGTAGCCGAAGAAAGCAAGCGCGGTACTGAGACGCCCGGTGCTCTTATAGGCCGCCGTAGCGGCTGTGCTGGTGGAGGAGGCGGTCGGAGTCTTGGCTACAGTAGTTGTACTGGCAGCCTTTGAGCCAGTAGACGTATCCGATGTCGCGAGGGCGGCTTGCGATGTCGATGGGGATATGCTTGGGTCATATCCTGGCAGTCCGGCGAGAAGATCCCCGCCGTATTGATTCATCGCTTGTTCTTGCCACCACTCCGGCATTGCCTCGAATTGGTCAATCTGGCCCTGGTACTGCTGAAGTTGCGCTACGAGGTTGCCTAGATAGGTATCAAGGAGCCAAGTCAGCGCAGTCTTGATGGAGTCCCAGTTGTCATTGATCCATTGAGCAACTTCACCAAGAAACTCGATCAGCTTGCCTCCGAATTCCTTGATCGAGTTCCAGGCATCGCTCTTGATCCAATCCCAGCCCGGACCCTGGAATAGGTCAACGAGATCCTTGAAGGACTCCCAAAGAGCAGTGCCCCATTCCTGCAACTGCGGGAATACTTCTGCCTGTAGGAATGGATCAACCTCTGTCTCCCACCACTCGCCAAAGCCGCCGAACATCTCGGTCAAGTCGGGAACAAGATTCTCATTGACCCAGACGGCAAATCCGGTTAGGGCGGAAATGACGGTGGCGAGGACTGGCGTCAATGCCTTTCCGATGCTGTCGAGCAATGCTGGAAGGCTGTCACCGAATATGCCAATTTGCACCGTTAGATCGGCTAGCCCAGGGATCAACTCCGTTGTCATGTCGAGGGTCATGTCGCCAAGCCCCTCGAAGAAACCGAAGATCAGATCCCCGATTCCTTGCACGATCACCGGAAGCTTCTCAGCCAGTTGCGGGATCAACTCTTCTCGGATGCGGTCGGCAAGGGTGGAGAATGCCTCTAGCGCCTCGTTGAGCGGCTTGTCTAGGCCAACAGCAATTGCCCCGAACAGAGCGGGTAGCTCATCGCCAATCTTCCATGGCGAGAGCAAACTTCTCCAGATTGGGAAGGGTATTGATGAGCGTATCAACAAATAGTGTGGCAACGCCCGTTACCGCCCCAAAGAAGAAATCGAGTGCGCCAGAGATAACTCCAGGCAGATGCTTCTCCAGAAGCGGGAGGAGATCGCTCTGGATCTTTTCTCCTAGTGCGAGCAAGTTCTTCCCGAATTTCTCTAGTGACGGGAGAAGCCCCTGAAGAATTGCTGGGCCAAGCGCCTCGGCCACATCAGCCATTAGATTGATGAAGTCCTTGAACGGCTTGATGGCAGAGGCGATGGCCTCAGAGAACTTGTCAAGAAGGGTTGTGACCCAAGCGGGCAACTCTCCCGTTCCCGATCCAGTTGGGACTCCCGGCTCTCCCGGTCTTGCCGCCTTCCATTCGGCCCGAGTTACCTTGTAGCCGCTGGGGACGTTGAGGCTGTTGAGAGATTCCGTGGCTTCGTCCGTAACGCCGATTAGCTTCTCAAGGACCGCGACAACGGGCCACAGGAAGCCAAGCAGGGCGTTGAAGACTTCGGTCAGGATATTGGAGAGAGCCGACTGGATTCTCTGGTACTGTTCCGTGTTACGGATGATGTTCGCAAACTGCTCGGCTAGTCTAGTAGCCACAGCGAGAAGGGCAGAGAACGCCTCTGGGATTCTGCGCAGGAGGGGCATGATCTGGCCGATGGTTTTCCCGATGATGACAAATGGCTTCGTCAGAGACTCAATCGCCTCATCCGCCTTTTTCTGCATGGCTGCTTGAACTTCAGAAACAGCCATGGCGAGGAAGTTGACAACCGTAGTTACGATTGACATCCCGCCCGAAGCCTGGAACTCCTTCAACCCGCCCACTAGCGTCTCAAGTCCCGCCCCGAATCCGCCCTTCGTAAACATTCCCTTGAGGCCGGACCACATGGTCTGGAGGGAACCAAGAACGGTTGCCTTGACTCGCTCCTCTTCTTCTTTCTGTGCCCTGGCAGGCATCTCGATCTTGAAGTCAAGGCCGTCAAATGCATCCTTGATGGCCTTGCTGATGGCGTCGCATACTGCCCCTGTATCGAGCCCTTCCGTGGGCGCGGGGACAAACGGTTGCCACTGGGCCATCGTCTCAGGCCCAGTTGACGGATACTGTGTTCCTTGCGGGAAGGCAGCGGGCAACCCAATCGCGGCGGCCTCGGTCGCAAATGCGTTCGTCTGGGCTGGGAACGCTGTCCTTTGCGCCTCAATCTGCGCTTGGACTTCCAGCATCTTGTCCCAGAGTTGCTGTTGTAGGGCTAGTTCCTCGGGGCTTGCAGTAATAACCGGGATGGTCGATACTTGAGGGACGGCAGTTACTCCAGACGCTTCCGCAGTTAGCCCCTCAATCGCTTGCCGAGCAGATCGAATGGCAGCAATCAGGGTGGCGACCGCCGCGCCAATCGACCCAGCAAGGGCGTTGGCCTCGGCGACAATGCTTGTCGTATCTGCTCCGCCGACATTCCCGAATCCGGTTACGCCGTAAGTTGATCCGCCAGCCCATGCCGCGTCAAAGGCGTTGCCCGTCCCGGCAAACCCGCCCGCTGGTGCCCAGCCCATGTTTGCCATTAGGCTCGGGAGTTGATCGAGCGGGATGATGGCTTCAGGGCCAGCCTCGCCAATCATAGCCAGAGTGGCATCAGTGGTGATTCCGCCCTCGGCCAGTTTCGGGGTGGTAAGATTTCCAAGACCCTTGCCGCCCCAGTTGGCACTAACAACAGACCCAGCCAGAGAGACTAGCTTCGTCAGGAATTGGCCGAACTTGCCAGGGAACAACGTCGTGATGAGTGTGTTGAGTTCGTCAGCAAACTCCTTGAAGGCATAGCGAAGAACCGTCAGCGTCGACGATGCGCCCTCAATCGCGCCCCGGAACTCATCCAGTGTCAACTCGTACTTCGACGCGTCGTAGCCAAACACCTGGAGTTGAGCAATCTGCTCCTCCATTTGCTTGACGAGTTCCTGCTCCATTTCGTGCGCGGCCCTCATGTCCTCTTCGACAAAGGCGCGGATCTTCTTTCCGGCCTCGGCGGGGCTAGATAGAATGTCCTCCCAGCGCACTTTCGCAGCGGCTTGCTGCAACTCCGATCCAGTTGCCTCAAACGCCGTCTCGACTTGCTTCTTCAACTCCTCCAGGGCGTAGACCAAGTCCTTGTTCTTGCCACTGATGGAAATAAGGCCGTCGAGGGCAGACTCAAGGCCGCTCTTTGCCCCCTGGATCATCGAGAGGACATCCTGAGCGGACATCCCAAGCGGTGCGCCCTCTGCCGCTAGTTCGTGGAAGCGGTCGGCTAGGCTCTGGATCTCTTTCGCCGCACCAACAAAGTCTCCGCCACGGAGCGCCTTAGTAATCGGCGTCTCAAACATGGAGCGGAAGGCTTCCTGTTGAGCGGCGTAGGCTTCATCAAGAGATTGCTGGGCATCGTCACATGCCTTCTGAGAGGCGGCTTTCTGCTTATCGGCAGCATCCTTAGCGGCTCGGTTTGCCTCTTCCTGCAACTCGGCATTCGTCTTCCCTGCGGCTGGGAAGTTGAGGGCATCTTGGTAAGCCGACTTCATGCTGTCGTATTGAGCCTGAGTCATCTGCTCAACAAGGCGCTGATTATTCAGGATGCGCTCGAATCTCTCAGCATAGTTGCCGCCGTAAGATGTGATCGCCTCGTATTGAGAGAGAATGGTATCCCACTCGCCTACAGTAGTGGCGGCTTCTGCGCTTCTTCCGATCTGTTGGAGCAAGGAATCAATCCCGGCTACGAGGCCACTGAGATTGATCCGCGCGATCTTCGCGGCAAAGTCTTCCGCTGCGGCAGCGCCAGCATCAAGCGCAGTAGCAAGTTCTTTTGCCGCGCTCTCCGAAAGATTGAGAGATGTCTGGAAGAACTTCTGTGCGCTTACTCCCTCATCTAGCTCCCCAGACAGCTCCTTCAACTTTCCGTAGAAGTAGAGGATTGCTTCCTTGGAACTGGAGTGGGCGAGGGCGGCGTCTCGTAGTTTGGCGATGAAGTCGTCAAGGTCGATCTGCCCGGACGAGAACTGACCGCTCAGAACCTTCCACGAATCCGCGAGAGGATTTGCAACGTCGCCAATACGGATACCCGCCGCCTCGATTGTGGCGACTAGGCCAAGGAGGGCATCCTTGAACAGAGAATACGCCGGATCGGAAGCAAGTTCAGTGAGCGCCTTGCCAAGCGACTGGAGCGACTGTCCCGCCGTGATGCGGGTCTCCATCGTCGCCCCATTCTTCCAGGTGTCAACGAGGGCGGCGATCTGTTGCTTCCACGTCTGGGCGAGTTGCGGATCGACCAGGGCCTGGAGTTCGTCAGCGAATGCTTGTATCGCATCTGCGCTGGACAATCCGCGCAATCGAGCGATCTCTGCCCGTTCAGCCCAAAGATCGGCGGACTTAGTCAGCAAATCCCAGATTTCGACTGCCCGCTCGTTTGTGACACTCCCCGATCCAAGTTCATCCCAAAGAGCCTGGAAGTCCTTTCTGGCAGCGACAATGCTGGCGTTAGAACCGAAGAACTTCCCGAGTCCGCCGGTTGTGGTTGCGAACTCAGCAATGCCCTGCGTAAGGTTCTTTGTAGGCGTCTCCCCGAGCATGAAGGCATCGAACAACCCAGAAACAGAATTAGTGGTGAGATCAATCGCATTCGTCGCCGCATCGAAGGCTCCGAATACTGACGGCTCTGAGATGTCGCCCAACGAAGACGCAATGTTTGTCAGCGGGCCGACTGTCCCGGTAGCTGCATCAGAGAGGCTCGCTAGTCCTGCACCGGCCAGGCGCAGTTGCTCGGCAACAGCGGAATACTGGTCTGCATTCAGTGAGAACGTGCCGCCAAACATCCCGCCAGATTGGTAGAACGTGTTCTTGAGGTAACTCGTTAGTTCGGCAATCAGCTTTGTGCGTGCTTCTCTGACAGAGATACCCAGGTTGTCAGCGAAGACGTTCAGGCTATCACCAGCATCAATTGCGGCAGCGGCAAAGTCTTGTAGGGAGCCCGCCGCATTTACCCCAGATGGAAGGCTGGCCCCAGTCTCGCTCCACGGAGTTACTGTGCCAAACTTTGCGGGTAGAGGTACTCCGTAATCACGGAACCTCTTGATGGCCTCCTCGCGCAGAGACGCTTGTTCTACCCCGCTCTTTCTAACCTCGTGAATGACATAGATGGTCAGTGCGCCCGCACCAGCTGTTATCGCGCCGATTACTGCGCCGGGGATTCCGCCGAATATGGCTCCAGCGATGATCGGGCCAAGCGCCTCCATAATGGCTGTCTTCGCCTTTTCAAGGCCAGAGACTTTGACATCAAACATGATCTCGAAATCGAGAAGACCTTTGATGCCCGCGCCAATTCCCAAAGCGCCAAGAAGACCAAGTCCAGCACCTTTGAGTAATCCAAGGCCCGTGATATCCCCGCCGAGTTTAGATAGGGCAGCCCCGATTCTCGCCGCCCACAATGGCATGTCCGCGATGGACTTGGCGGCGAATACAGCTGCGAGTTTCGCCCACGCCTTTGTCAAGCCGATAGTCGCCAGCGTGACAGTTCCAAGAACCGTGGCGAGTGCCACAAGTTGCTGCCCGCCGATCTGCGCAAGGAATTCGGAGACATAGGCCAGAGGGGTCAACATTGCGTTCAGCGTCTTCAAGAAGGCCCCGATCGCTGGGACAAGCATCTGGCCGAACGAGATAGCAAGGTCGTTGAGCCGTACCTTCATGTTCTGAATCTGATACAGCCACGAAGATGTGACCTTCTTGAACGCTGTGTCGGCAGCCCCAGCCGAATTTCCTACACGCTGCAAGTCCTGCGCATACTCATCCGCCGCCGTCGAGGTCAAAGGCAAAACGGCAAGCACGGCACGGATGTTGGAGAACAGCGTCTCCATTTCAATCCCAGCCGAGTTGCCGTAGTCAACAAGGGCTTGCAGCGATTTCGCAAAGCCCAACGTCTCGACCATCGAGCGGCCCGTCGTGTAGCCCAGCGATGTAATCGCTGTTTGCAGCGCCTTCGACGGGCGCAGAATCTGGAACAGCGATTGGCGGACGGCGGTGACGGCGGTGTCGGTGTCAATTCCGAGACGGGTAAGAGTGGCGATGGCGGCGGAGACTTCTTCTAGGCTCGCCCCAACAGGGGCCGCGACGCCAGCGAGTCGGCCAAACTCCGTAGCCAACTCGTTCATGGTCACTTTGCCGTACAGAACTGTCTGGAAGAGCACGTCATTGACATGCGCTGACTTCTCCGCGCTCATGCCATAGGCATTGAGAACAGTCGTCATCATGTCAGCAACGGTGTAGACATCCGTCATGCCCGCCGCTGCGCCCTTGGCAGACTCTTTCAAGATCGTCAGAGCTTCGGCCCCGTAGAATACGCTCTGGTTGATCTCGTAGAAGGCGTGCTGGGCCTCGGTCGAGGTCATGTTGAACTGCCGGGCTAGGTTGCGGACCTCCCCGCCTAGTGCCCGCAGTTCTCCCGTTGTGAGGTCGCCAGCAACGGCCCATGTTGCCCTCAACTGTTGGTTGAAGCTCAGGGCCGCGCCGGTTGTCGCATCGAATGCCTTCTTCAAGGCATAGAGGCCCGTGGCAGCGATGGTGAACCGGCCGAGGTTCGCCATAACGCCGTCTACCTGCGTACCAAACGCCTTGAATGAGCCGAGCGTCCCCGCGAGAGAACGCTTCAGCGCACTATCGTCAACGGTAATGGGAAGTACGGCACCGCCGTAATCGACCATGTAACCTCACACGGGCTGTTAGACCTGGCCAGTATTCGTGAAGCGGATTAGCTCTTTCTCCGATAGCTCGCTCGCCAGGGTAGAAACCTTGAAGAAGTCGGGGACTGTCTTAGGACGTTGTTTCTTGTCCACCATGGCGTCCCACGGCATTGAGATAGCAGCTTCCCGCTCGATTAGCGGGGCGATGTTCTCTAGGTAGGTGTGAAACTCCGCGAAGGTAAGTTCAAGGACTTCGGCGATCGGCATTCCGTAGTACCGACGAAGCCCTGCAATACATAGATCCCAGTCTACCGTTACGAGTTGCTGCTTTCCGCGTTTCCCGAACCACCAGCTTCAGGCTCAGTCCCATTCAAAGCGTAGGACAGGATGCGCCCCAGATCGTCTCCCTTGAAGGACAAGTCTCCCACCTGTTCAGTCGTGATCCCCTCGTACCCGCCACGCCGCAACGAGCGGAACAGGATCTCGCGGATGAACGCCGAAGAGAACATATCGGCTGGATTCTTCGCCCTCATCATCTCTTTCGTTACGTCCACCCCAGTCACTTTCTCGATCTCAACGAAGTCGTTGAGGGTCAGAGGGCCAAACTCCATCTCCGCCACAGTAATCAGACTATGACCGTACTTCTGAAGCTCTTTAGCCATTACACTCCTCCAATACCATGTAGAAGACTCCGATGTCTTCACCCACGTACTTCCCCTCTTCGCCAAAATCGCTGCTCGAAAGCAAGTCATTCGGCACCTCTACCAAGAATCCGAAATAGCCAGCCAATCTGACTAGCGAGTTGATTGGGATGCCAAATATCCCGCCTGGAAGGCAGACATCCATTGTGAGAATCAGGCGACCACCTGGGTAAAGCCATGAGAGCATCTTCTCAATCAGTTCAAGGATGTCGCAATCTGCGATGTGCTCAAGTACCGATATGCAGAAGATGCGGTCGAACTTCTCTGTCGGCTCCCATTCGCGCGCGTCCGCCTGGACAAATTCGCCCCCATGATCGAGCAGGATGCCCTGCAAATGGCTTGACGGCTCGATATCGAGGCTAAGTAGCCTTCGACAGTTATCAGCGAGCAAGACAGGCAAGGGAGAGAACCCAGAGCCAATATCCAGGCACGACGCCCCCGTGATCGGCAACGCCTCACAAAACGCCCACGGAAGCTCAAACTTGCGCGACCAGTGTTGGCTTGCCGTCAACTCAAGGTGTGGCGCATACCAGATACCGATCTTCCCGTCTATGTACCTAAGCGCCTTGCGCAGCCTCTCAAAGTCGTCGCCCTGCAACGACTCGGAGTACATCTCCCGCGTTAGAAATCCAGCCGAGTTCATCTATGGATTCTGATGATCGCAAGGGCCATAAGAGGAAATGAGGATATTTAGAACATAGTCCCATAGACCAGTAGCGCACGATGTCTCATACGAGGCGGCGAATAGGCGGCAAAGACGATCAGCCGTCTTCTCGTGAAGGCCAGTCAGTTCAGCGCCACTTCCGGCATTTTCCATTCTGCAAACAATCTGCGCCTTGATTCGTTCGCGCTCTTCGTTATCTGCAATACCATCCCACCAATTCATCATCCCACCATCCGTACCCATTCTGGCAACCTCGCAAGGTCCGAGTCACGGTAGACGTGGAAGGCGGGATAGTGAGTGTCAACCCACATCTCGTATCCAAGCACCGCCGCCCGCACCCCAAAGTGCCTATCCTCTCCCCAGAAAGTCAGGTTGGGGATTCGAGAGTAGTTGATGCCTGCAGCAAGTACCTCGTGACGGATCAGAAGCAGGCCACCGATGTACCCGACTCGATACTCTCCCGGCTCGCGCAACTTCTTCTCGGTGTCGCTCTTGAAGATATAGTCAGCAAAGTCCCAGGCGTTCGGCCTCTCTGGCTCGTTCGTCCGCCATTTCGTCCACAGAATCTCGCCACAGATCGGCTTTCGCATTGAGACAAGCCGCTGAAGCGTCTCGGGCCGCAGTACCTGATCCGAATCACAGAAGAAGATGTCTCTATCATTCTTGCGGGCTTCGTCAATCAGACTATTCTTGGCGGCGGCTACTGTATCTACCGTCGATCCGCCCCACTGATGGGTGTGCTGGCCACGAATGACGGGTTCGTGTTCTGTCTCAACTACGTCAAACTCCGCCTGCGGGAGATACTTCCGCAGCAGTTCCGTTTCATATCCAAGCGGATTGTGAATGACAAACGAGTGGCAAACGGCCAGGTTCCTTGTGTCGAGATTCTTCAATCCCCACAGCCACGCCTCAAGCACCTTCGGCGTTTCCTGGTGGAAACAGGTAGAGACTTGGATCACTTCTCCACCTTCCTCCCCAGAAGTTCCGCCACCTGAAGCAACCCAACTTCCTTTAGGTGATCGCATGGCGTCTCAAAATCCACATAGACCTCAAACCCATGCTCGGCAAGCTGGCTGAAGAAGACGGTGTCCTCGCTGTGCCCTTCAGTATGCCACTCATCCGTCTCTTGCCAGAAGAAACAGCCAGGCGGCATGGCTCTTAGCACGTCGGCCTTCATCAAACAGAAGGACAGCGTCCCGATATCAACCTTCTGCAATCCATGCCAGTTCTTCGGATCGACAACCTTGAACCCCTCATCCACTCGATTCCACGCCACGAAGAACGGGCCGAAACTGCGCCAGGTATGTACCGCCCCGCAAACAACATCCTTGTCGTGGGCGATGAACTTCTCCAGAGCATCCTCGGGCGGGATCGTGTCGCTGTCACACCACAGGACGTAGTCAAAATGCATTGATTCGTCCTGGCGCATGAACTCTCGATGCAGGAAGTTCCTCGCCCTGTGATGAGGGCTGACGCGCATGGCGGGAGCAACTTGCCACTTGTACTTCCCGCTCGTAATCCACTGCATGAGGTGAATGAACAACACCTCATGGATGTACCCCATGCTCGGCCTAGCAAGAAAGATAACCGGCTTTTTGTTCTCCACCCCGACCCCCTACAGACTGAACATTGAATGTTGAAACTGCGCAGAGGGGGCCGAAGCCCCCTCCGGCAATTCGCTACGAAGTGTGGTAAACGAGAGCGCCAATCCCCGACAGAGTCGCCGAGAACGTCCCAGACGAATCAACAGCAGTCGTCGGACTAATGGTTACGACGGTCGCACTCCCAGAGAAGTAGATCGTCCCAGTCTCGTTGATGTAGAACTTCACTTCCGACTGTGCGCCAATAGCAGTCCACAGCACATTCCATTGGGTTGAGTTATCGCATTGACCCTCAACCGTTCCAGACCAAGACTTCAGTCCGCCAACAGTAGTCCGCCAGCCAGTATCTCCGAATCCTGTGGTGTCAACCTCTTCAGCATTGACATCAACAGACCAGGTTCTAACCTTGGAATACTCCAGCGGCGAACCACCGCTCGCAGCGATGTAGAAGGCTCCATTAACGCCACTAACAGCAGCCATGGTCCCCTCCTACGAAGTCGTGTAAACCAATGCACCAATGCCCGACAGCGTTGCCGAGAAGGTGCCCGAAGAATCAACGGCAGTCGTCGGACTGATCGTTACGACAGTAGCAGACCCGTCAAAGTAGATCGTCCCGCCTTCAGTAATGTAGAACTTAACCTCGACTTGCTCGCCGATGTTCTCCCACAGAACGTTCCAGCCGGTCGATCCATCACACTGGCCCTCTACAGTCCCCGACCAGGACTTCAATCCGCCGACAGTCGTTCGCCATCCGGTGTCACCGAATCCGGTGGTATCAACCTCTTCTGCGTTGACATCCACGGACCAAGTACGCACCTTGGCGAACTCGGCAGGCGTGCCGCCCGTATCGGCGACGTAGAACGCCCCATTCACTCCGCTTACAGCGGCCATGTGTTCCTCCTAAGTCTTATCGCAAACCGCCCGGTACAAGGCGTTCAGATTCCAGATGTCACTCTCGTCCACATAGGGACCGGTGATTGAGTTACGAAACTCCCGATGAAACTGTCTCAGAACCCAGCCGGAAAGGGTTAGGCTGCATCCATCATAGACGGTCTCAAGGAGCTTGAGGATGTTCTCTGCCTCGGTCGAAGTCGCGCTCGCTGAGAGGATCTTGAACATGATCGGTACGGTCTCGACCGAAGGAGAGAAGCCCTGCCCGAGATAGTAGTCACCATCGCTCGGGAGTGGGTAGTAAATGATGATCGGATAGTTCTCTTGCGTGACGCCAGCGGGAGGCTTGACCCAGTACATGCCGCCCGACACCGCTGTCTTGAAACCAGTCGTGTCGCCACTATACTTGGCATAGAGTTGCGTCTTTAGCTGCCGCTGAATGAGTTCGTTAGCCATTGCCCAGCCTTACTTCGCCAACCTCTACGTTTGGAAAGTCCTGCGCGAGGTGATATCCAGTTGTCGCCAGATGATGTCTGCCGTACAGCCCGGCCTCTTTACCGGCAGGGCCGTTCTCCTGGAACCATCCATAGTTCTTGCCGTCCGACTTGCGGTGCGCGTCTATCACAACAAAGGCTTGCGACGGGCCTGCGTGTCCGGCCACAGCGTCATCACTATTCGGATAGACGGCGCGGATGTGCATGTCTAGTTCGCCCGTGTCTCTGTATTGTGCGGCAAGGCGCTGCGCCTCGATCTGCCCCTTGGTCGCCGCCGCAACGAGCGATTCCTGGGCCTTAGCGAGAAGCGCCGCCAATAACGCCCTCTCCGTGCCGGGAAGAAACGTGATGGGCATTACTGCGCCCCCCGCTTGGCCATCCACGTATGCTGTCCATCCTGCCAGTACACCTGCGCATTGCAACGGAAACAATCGAGTTCTTTCTGAAGCTCTCTTGCCAGCGAAGCAGTCCATGTCGGCATACGCACAACAACCGCCGCTTCTTCCGTCTTGGAGACGTGTCGGTACGATCGAACGCGCCTAAGCTCCTTGACGATGCCCCGCATCATTTCCACTTCGCGCTCGGCATCTAGGTCGCGCATTACTGCGCCCCCGTCTTCAATCGCATGTGAACCAAGTACAGATCCACCGCCGCCTTGTGCCCAACATACTGATATGTCTGCGAGGCATAGGTACACTCATCATCGTCAGTTGGGGCCGTGGTCAACGAAGCCTGCGCGAACAGCACTTGGATGTCGCTCCGCTCCACATTCTGTACGTTGGCAACGACATTCCAGTTGAAGCCGCCGACAAGGGCGTCTGTGATGGTCGCCGTCTGCGTCCAAGTGAACGTGCCGTCGTATGTGTCTGGATCGTATGCCTGCCCGGTCTTCGGCCCCAGGTAATACACAATCGACGCAGGAGCGAGGTCCGAACAGCCAATCCCCTCCGCCGTGTCGCGGAGTTCGGCAAGAACGGCAGGGCCTAAAGATGTGACTAGAGTGTTCATCTACGTCCTTGACTTGGCTGCGCTAGAGCGATATTATGCTGATAGTGAAGGAGGAGATATGACCAACGACCGCTACGCTGCGGAACAGATCGTAAGCGCATTCATAGCAGAGGCGATGGTCCCATTCCAAGACTTCGAGCTGCGCCTAGAAGACGACCGAGCGCGGGAGGTATGTGCTTGGCTTGAGGATGAGATTGATGCCGCGCTGAAGAGCAGGACAATTGAGAACGAGGCCCAGGCGGAAGAGCTACGCAAGCTCAGAGCGGCATGGGTCGGATACCGCCTCGTCCCGCTGGAAGGGCTACAAGAGATTGCGGATCTCTTTGAGGAAGAGAAAATGCGCGTCCCGGACTGGCTGGCCGCCGCCATCGCAGGGAAGGAGACTACAGATTCGTGAACTCGTCGCCCGAGTAATCCTCGAAATCGGCCTCTGTATTGGCCGTCGTCAGTTCGTGGTCAGTGTAGTCGCGCCCGTACTTGTCGATCTTGAGTTGCAGTTGCGTCATCTGCATCCCGGCATCAGCCCTTGCAATCTCTCTGTACTCCTTCGCGAGGGAGCCAAGCGCGTCTGACTGATCCATCGCGCTGATCGAGACTTCCCCGAATAGGCGGACGCTAATGAGCTTTTTGAACGAGGCCCTTGCAGATTCTAGCAGAATAGCCGCCGCGTCGAACACATTCTCCGAAGCAAGCGTCAATGCGGCGTCAACCTCATCGTCTTCCCACGTATAGCCAGTGGCTGACGTGTCAGAGACGAGGAGACGGGCCTTGCCCCTGTTCGTGGTGACGGAGTACGTGAATGCCATGGTTACTCGAAGATAATCGAGATCGTGCCGATGTTCGTCTGGTCAATGTACAGCGCCGTTGGGAACTTGAACCCCACCGGGAACTCATACCTAGTCGTCGCCCCCGCCGTCGCCAGCACCGAGTCATACCATTGCTGCGTCCCGCCGACTCCATCTAGAAACGACACGGTCCCTGCATTTGCCCCATTCGAGACAATGACGTAGCCCCACAGGCGACATGGACCCGCAGAGGCCGTTCCGTCAGTCGTGGCAACGTAGTAGTTCAGATCGCCTGGAAACATGATTCTCCCGTTTGCTCAATGTAGAATTGCTTATAGTGACGCTGCTTGCTAACCGAGTTGCGCGTGAAGGGGGAGGGGCCGAAGCCCCTCCCGCATTCAGTCGTGTGCTAATCCTCGTAAGTAACCTCGAACTCGACCGCCCAAATCGGGTTGTTGGTCGAGCCTGTGTCGTTCGTGACACAGATACCGATGAGGTCGCCCGGATCGGCTGCGATGGCCGTCCCCAGCGTGAACTTGTCGTTCAACTGGGATGCCGTCCAAGTCTGCGCCGCCGAGAACACCATGTCCGTGAAGTTGCCGACGATGAAGACGATGGCCTGGTCGTGAACCGTCGCGTGCATGTTCGTCACGCGCACCTTCGTGATCTCCAGTTTGAACGGAGCGGAGAAGGTGTCGGCGTTCGGGATAGCGATGAACGGCTCGTCATGGTTCGTGCCGTCAATCAGCGGCGTCTGAGTCAACTGCGCCGCCGTGATGACATACTTGACCCAATACGCGGCCTGCCCATCGTAGGTTGCCGTAACCCAATCGGCGGGCGGAACGAACGTAATCGCCCCGGTGCGCTGCAAACTGCGCAGCCCGTCATAGGCCGTCAAGTCAGTATTGTCGAAAACCGTTAGATCAGACCACGTACCAGCGCCTGTGCTATACTGCCACTTAGCGCCATCGCCGCCCCAAGTCGCCAGCGCACCAGCCGCCGTTGCCAGGTCGTCAAACACGACCTCGCAGAACTTGGTAGCGAAGCCAACAGCGAACGCATCGCCAGCCTCTTCGGCATCAGCGTCAGGGAGCAACTGATAGTTAGCAGCCCAGTCCGCGCCAGCCGTAAGCAGCGCCGACGTAGCGAGAGCGTCCCAGGTCGTTGTGCCAACGTCATAGACAAGCACGAAGACATCATCCGTAGCGTTCGTGTAGGTGTGCGTCGTGATGTCAGGCGCTCCACCAACAAGCCCACCGCCATTCGTCCCTGCGCCGTCCGTGTCCTCGCCGCGTAGCCCGCCCGCAAACGGAAGGGTCGTGGTAAAGGTGTTCGTCACAAGGAAGTCAGCCGTGACGTCTACAAAGTCCGGGATATTGATCGTCGGCAGAGTCGCCGTCTGGTTATCCGAATCGACAATCACGTCCTCGCTGCCATCGTCAACAATGAAGGTATCCGCTTTGACTGGGCTCGCTGCATCAATCGCATGGTCCCATCCGGCACCAATCGAGATGAAATCTTCGACCGCTGCCGTGCCCGTCATTGCGCCAGCGCGAACACCATAGGTGCTGACAGTATCGTCACCCGTAATCGCAGCAACGTCAATCAGCGCCAGAGCGTTCGTGCCGTTCGTGGCCGCACCAATCGTCGGAGCGAAGTAGATACCACGATAAGTGCTCGTGGCCCCACCCGTCGCATAGATCGGAGTCGTGAACGTGAGGTCAACCAGGTTGACCGTGTTCGTCACCGTCGGAATTGCTACCGTCGGACTAATGTCAAAGAAGATCGAGGTTGGAGTTCCGCTCGCATGAACCGGCACCGAACCCGTGATCGAGGCGTAAGTCATGTTCGACCCAGCCGCAGCATCGAGAGCATCAACGACAAGCCCAACACCAGCCGTACCGGTCGAGATCGTGGCCGACGTTGCCGCAGTGAACGCCAACGTGCCGACAGCCTCGTCAATGACAAGGTCGCCAACCGTCATGGTGTCGTTTACATCGGCGTCGTCCGTTGATGCCAGGTCTTCCGCCGACAGCGTTGAACTCGACACAAACGGAGAGGCAAGGTCGATCGCTCGATCCCAGCCAGTACCGATTGAGATCCCGTACTCGACTCCGGCCCCAGCCGTCATCGCTCCAAGCCGCATACCATAGATGGCAACAGAGTCATCGCCAGTAATCGCAGCCACGTCAAACAGCGCGACCGTGTTCGTCCCGGCACTCGCATTCCCAATCGTGGGGGCAAAGTAGAGGCCACGGATCGTGCTAGTAGCCCCGCCAGTAGCCCATGCAGGAGTCGTGAACGTCAAGTCCGCGAGATTGACCGTTGTGTTGACGGTGTTGATCCCGAACGTCGGGTTGAAATCAAGGAAGATGTCCGTCGGGGTTCCAGCAGCATGAGTCGCCTGCGTAGCCGTCATCGACAGTACAACGCTATTCGACCCAGACGCTGCCATGGTCGGCTGAATGTCAATTCCAGAGCCAGCTGTCGTGTTCTGAATGTCTCCGCCATCAATCGTAATGTCAGAGTCAATCTGTAGCGCGCCAGCCGTTGTCAGCGTCAGAAGTTCCGTGGAATCATTCGTCAGCGAGAAGTTGTTGCCATTCGCCACCGACTTGATGAACCACGAATCAGCCGCATCGCCGCCCGCATCAGCATCGAGCAAGATCACCGCATCCGAGGTCGTGTTATGGTCAGCCCCAACAATCGTAACTTGCGCCCCAGTAGCATCGTCCGAAGTGATCGTTACGACACCGTCTGAAGCGTTCGCAATTGCCTCATCGTTCGCCAGAATGACCGACGCCTGAACGTCAATGGAGCTTGCCGAGTTCAATCCGATGTCCCAGCCAGCGCCAATCTCAATAGCGTTCTCCGTAGCGCCAGTCCCAGTCATCGCACCAAACCGCAAGCCATAGAGGCTCACCTGCGCATCGCCAGTGATCGCCGCCACGTCGACAAGGGCAATCGTATTCGTCCCGTTCGTCGCAGCACCAACCGTAGGCGCGAGATAAATACCGCGCAAGGTGCTCGTTGCCGCACCCGTTGCCCATGCCGGGCTAGTGAAGGTAAGGTCAATGAGATTAGCCGTCGCCGTGGCCGTATTGATGCCCAGCGTCGGTGTGATGTCTAGGAAGATGTCCGTAGGCGTTCCACTAGCATGGGCCGGAACAGACCCAGTGATTGACACATAGGTCTGCGACGTTCCAGCCGCAGCATCGCCCGCATCGAGAACAATGTCTCCGCCAGCCGGAGTAACAACCGTCAGAGATGTTGCACTCCCGCCCGCTACAAGACGAGCAGCCGTCGTGCCCGAGAAGTCCAGGCTGACATAGCTCGATCCCGCTAGGTTTTCGACAAAGAACGTCGGCTCGACAACGCTGTTGAAATACGCAAAGTCGGCATCTGCACTAACGATACCGAAGACAGGAACATCAACGGCCCCGCCAGTGGGCAGATCGACAATCAGGCAGTTTGCGTTAGCGTCTGCCGTAGTCCACTCGATAGAAACCGGCTTCCCGGTTCCGCCAAACGAAAGATCGATGTCGTCAGGAATCGTGAACGATCCCGTCGAGTCAATCAACGTTACTTCCGACCCAGACTCACCGAATCCCAGGGCCTCAGTGACGGAAAGCGCCGTGAAGTGCGTCCATTCAGTCGCTGACACCGGGAGCGCGAGTAGGGCCAACGCCAAAACGAGGAAAAGAATCCTCTTCATCTTATCTCCTTCAGAGATGGGGGCGGGCGCATCCCGCCCCCTGTGTCAGCCTTACTTATCAGGTAGAGCCGAGAATCCAAGCGCGAGGATCGAGGACCGCGCCACCAAAGATCGTTCGGATCTTCGTGCGCACCTCGTCAAACGCAAACCCGTGCCCGGTATTGGCGGGCTCATAGAAGAGTTCCGGCGTGGCGTTCCCGCCCCACAGGCCCACTTCCATCGTGTTCGCGCCCTGGCCCGGATCGGCCATCAGATACCAGTGCGTCGCCGTAATGTACGGCGAGACCATGATCTGAAGCTCGGGAAGGACGTTGACATCGTTGTCCGCCTTCCCGGGCCAGTTCGGCGTATAGAGCATTCGCTTCGCCGTCAACAGGTCCGAAGGATGTACAATCAGATACTTCGGAATGTACATCGCGGGCATGTAGTTCGCATCCGTGAACGTCGAAGACGAGTCAAGCTGGGTCTGCTGGAGCATGGTAGTAACAGCCGTCTCCAGGTTCGTGTAGTTCAGGCCCGTAGTCGTCATCGTGTTTGCGAACGTTCCAGCCGTGCTCCCAACCGTCCCGAAGATGGCATTCGAGCCATCGTAGCTCGTCGGGTTGGCGTCAAGGCAGGTGTAGAAGAAGAAGTAGTCGAGAGTGCGGTTCGTGGCCTGACCGAGCTTGCGGACATCATCATCAAACATCCCAAGATCGTCATAGGTCGAAGCCTCAAACGAATACCCGTACATTCCGCCGTACTTCTTCGGCGTCCAGCTAATTTGATCGTCGCTGTACTGGAGTTCTTTGTAGCTTTCCTTTGCCTTGACTTCAGGCAGGCGGTTGAACCCAGAATGGATGATTGAGTAGCGAGTGCGGAAGTCGTTGATCGAAGTCGTCTTTGAGACCAGATTCGGCCACTGAGGCTCGTACTCTTTGTATCCAGCGAGCATCTGCTTGTGCATTCGGTCAAGGGTGAGAGAGTCGAACGCATCAGCGCCGACGGCCTCACGAATGGCCTGGAGGCTGGCATGAGCAAGAAGTCCCGGCTTCCTCTTCAGGTTCTTCAGCGTCTCGCGAGCTTCCTCCGTCAAACGGATGGACTTATCGGGGACGTACTTTGCCATCCCCTTCTCGCCAGAGTGCTGATCGTCTTCAGCAATGAGAATCGTTTTGTTTTCAGCCATGGCTATGCCCCCTAGCTCCGAGCGGAGATGTCCATCTCTGCCACAGACCAAAGCAGGAACTGGACCCATCCGTCAGACGCCGGATCAGCTTCAACTACAATACCAATCGGCTTGTCGCCGCTCGTTCCGGCATCAACCGTCAACGCGCTGGCAAGGTAAATCTTGTCAAACAGCGCCGCGTTGTAGGAGGTAGCCGCATCAATCTCGAACAGGCCCGCCGTCAAGACAGTAATCGTCTCGCCAGCCGCCGCGTCCGAACCAGCAACGCCAATAACGCCAGTCGTGCAGCTATCAGCACCCTCAATGAGGACGCCGCTAGAGTCGCAAACAATGTCGCCTTCCTCCAGCGCCGTGCTGCCGTTTACGAACTTGACGTGATGGCCCCAATCGTCAATAACGCGGACATTCCGTGCGCGCGCTCCGACGGCCATGACTACTCACCATCCTTGCCGAGAGTGCTAACCAGGAGTTCCCAGTCGCTCTCGGAGGCGTTGTCAGCCTCTTCCTTGACACCTTCAACCTTGACCGGCTCCGCAAGTGAGGCCGCAAGGTCCGTGTATTCCTTCAAGAGCGCATCGACAGCAGCGTCCTCGGCAATCGCGTCGGTAAACTGCTTCCGCACAAGGTTCTTGAAACTCTCATGCAGCTTCGATCCACTCAGCTTCTTCTCAAGCAAGCCCTGGCTCTCTAGAGCGGCGATCTTGTGTCGAGCAGCGTCTCGCTCCTTGACCGCCTTTCCGAGTTCGTCCTGGGCCTCTTTGATGTCGATCTTCATCTTCTCCATGTCCCCTTGCTCCTGAATTTCAGAGGTTACGGCTGTCCGAACCTCATCAGCGTGCTCCTTCAGGAGGGCGGGATATGCAGTTTTGAGATCCTTGAGATTCGCGATCTCCATAACCTCTCCTTCGTTTTCAAGTGCTTCAAGGACTTCACCGATGCCGCCTCGTGCGCCAGCACGAATGACGGTGTCACACGTCCAGGGCTGGTCAGTGTCCACGTCCTCCACAATGAAACCGTCCCGACCTTCCGCTGTACCACGGACGATCTTTCCCTTTCCGTTGATGGACAGGTTCACTAGATGAGGGGCATGTTTGACTAGCCTCTGAATGTGCGGATCAATGGCAGTGAATACTCCCTTGATCGCATCGCGACCCGTTGGCCCGCCGCCTTCCACAACACGAACGTTGTGGTAGACGCCGTTATAGTCCTTAACGCTTGGATTTGTGATGTGGCCCGTAAACGATCCCGCTCCTTCGAGCAAGGGGGCCAGTTTCTTCAGCAGAGAACAGCTATAGTAGCGATTGTTCAGCGACCAACCCGCCTCAATTAGGCAAGCAGTCGCCTTTACAACGCCATCTTCTTCGACAGTCTCCGAAAGCGATACAGGAATGGACAAGTCCTCCCGAAGCGCCTGGATGTTGTCTTCGACCACCGGCTCGGTGGTCTCATCGGTGGTCGTAGTCATATCTCGTATCTCCATTGGGGCTTCAGAGACAACTTGAGTTTCGTTTGTCTCTTCCCCCGCAGATTCCTTCGTCTTCTTCTCTTTCACCTTTGCCAGCGCGATACGAATCGCCTTCGGTGCGCACTCCTTGTCAGTCCCGCCGTCCTTCAAGCATGAGCGGAGCACGCCGTTCGCAATTGCAACGGCAAGCCGCTTCTTCTCTTTCGAGAGATTCTTGAAGGCGTCGGGAACGTTTCCGATAGACCAAGGCATAATTCTCTAATGGCCCGCTAGGGATCTCTCCCTAACGGGCCTTGGGGTTTAGGCCGTGCCCCTTGGAGGGGAGTTGGGTGGTGTGGGCCTTTCGGCCCAACTAGAATCTTTACAGGGAGTACGTTCCGTACTTGCCCGTTACTGGAAGGAGCAAACAGCGCCCCCGAGGGTGGCATGGCATTCCTGGCTCAGTCCCCTTGGGGTAGAATTGTCCGTGCTTCGGCTCGCACCATTTACACGGCCATTCGCCTTCTGGCTGCGTCATCCACTGATATCCAGTGATCCAGTTCGTGTTCGCAAACTGCGAGGTCATTGCCGCATGGTAGGACCGCGACATCTCTGTCCTAATCGTTGTCTCGGCCCTCGCCATGGCCGACTTCCATGCCGTACCCTCAGTCCCGAGTCCAGCCCCGATCATCCGATTCGAGATCGACTTGACGGACTCCTTGTTCAACAGCCCGCGCACTAGCTCGCCACGGATTCGCGCCTCAATCGCCCGCGTCTGAGCGTCGGCGAATGGGATGGCATTCGACTTGAGGGCGTCGAGCATTGTCAAAGGCTCTGCGCCTAGTGCCTGCCCCATGTGTGCGGCAACACCTTCTGCCGCTTTGAGACCACTCATCCACCCTATCTCGACGGAACGGGAGAGGAGATACCGTGTACTCGATCCTAGTTCTCTCCACAGACTTGCCGCACCGGCTAGGGCAAGAGAGGCGTCCCGGATCATTGCGCTTCGGCTTAGACCGCGATACCGCGCCTCGTTCCTCGCCAACTCGTCCAGCAACTTCTCGATGTCATGGCGCGACAGTCCCAACAGACGAGACAGTTCCCGCAACTCGCGGCCACTCAATGTCTCGGCTTCGCTGTAGTTGGAAAGGATGATCTGTTGAAGGCGGGGGTTGGGCAATTGTCACCTTGCTTGACAAGCGGAACGCGGTTTGATATCATGGAGGCATGGAAACGACGCTTGGGCGGTTTAAGATCGGGATGCGAATGGCGATAGATCCATACCTCATTGACGCCAGAGTCGATATCACTAAAGATATCGTCGACAGAGTTTCCATGAGCGTGCGCGGTTACGTCTGGGGAGAGGCCGCCAGCATTCAGAGTCAGCGCATTCAGTACCCAGCAAACTGGTACGAAGCATTCAAAGAACGATGGTTCCCGCCATGCATACTAAGACGGACCCCCGTAAGGTACGCTGTTGTCAAGCTTGACGTTCGTGCGATCTATCCAGAATTCCGTCCTGCTATTCCCAACGAAAGAGCGGTCTTAGTAATTGAGCGCAGTGATTGCAATCAGGTATCCGCAGGCAGGAGAGAATGTGACTAAGCCAAGCGCCGAAGAAGTATTCGAGAAGTTATCGCGGTGGTGCAAGTTCGTGTTTCGTGAGCCGATGCCATGCTGTGAGAGACTGAACATGGCGGTTTGTTGCCTGGAAATATGCCCGCTGTTTAGCGAAGATACAGAATCCTAGCGGCCCGCCCAGATGGTCGATGGCCCTGTCAAGCGGTCCCGTTCTTCTTCGCCATAATGACCTTGCCGAGGTCCAATATGCCCTCGATTCCCCAGTACCCTCCAGTGATTACGAGGAGGACAGTCTGGGTTCCGTCTAGCGACAACTTCCCCGTGAAGGTCAAGATGATCGTTACGATCATCCCTATAATGTACGAGCAGAACTTCTTTTTGCCAGACAGGATCGACTTCTTCTCGTTTGTTTCAGCCATACTTGCCTCTCCTACTTCAGTAACAGCACAAGAAGCGACACCGCCAGACTGCTCAAGAACGCCAGGATGATTGCCACGCTCCAAGATGTCTTGCCCCTTGCCGCAAGCTCCATCCTTGCCACCAGTACGGAAATCTGCGCGTCCAGCGCCTCGCGTGTGACGAAGTGAGCCGCCTGCTCTCGTAGCTGGTCCCTGAACTCATTCATGCTCGCAAGTCGCCGCTCAAGTTCAAGTCGGGCGAGCCCAAGGGCGTCCTCGGTAGCCTCAAGACGGGACTCTAGGTACTCCCGGAGCGTAACGTCGTAGCCGGATTTGTCGCCGCCCACTGCGTCACCTCCAGATCACACGAGATACAATACCAAGCACCGCCACAATACCGCTGATAAGCGATGTTATCAGAGCGAGTCGCGTTTGAGCCCTTTGGGTAGCAAGGGCCTTCTCTTCCCCCCTGCGCTCCTCGTCTGATTTCATCATATTAGCCAAGTCTCCCTCAAGCGTAGTAAGACGATTTGACATGGATGGAGTGCCGTTGCCCTCGAACCATGCACGAATCAGTTTTCCGACTCCGCTTTCGATGTTCCCGAGACGGCGGTCAGTCTCCGCCCGCCGAGCTTCGCATAGGTCTTCGCTGACGAGTCTGTCCGTTACCGACACAGCCATCTCCATCTATCCTATGGGGTATTCGGTGTCTGCGCGCCAATATTCCGATTCATCAAGCCACGCTCGATGTCCTTAGTCGGATTGCGCCACTGTTGTCCGCCTGTACCGGACTGAGCCGGGTCAATCCCGATATCCGCTCCCGCCACCGCACCCCACGGAGGCCACCTACCCTCGTCGGTAAGCCTCGTCTCCTCTTCCTCTGGGTCAAGCCCCATCTTCTCCATCGCCGTGTTCCACGAGACAGCGCCGATGATGTACGGCTCCATCCATGCCCGCACTTCCTTCTCGGAGTCACGTGGGACAATCGGGTAGAAGACGATCTTGAACTCGCCCTCGGGCTTCACTACGCGCTTGACCAACTCTCTCAATGCGCCCTGCATCGAAAGACGGATGTCATTGAATCTCCTGATCGCCGGGGCTTCAGCAACAAGCGTCGCAGAGTAGTTGGAGTCACTGGAGTCACAGAACACCATGAAGTATGGCAATCCCGCACCAGAGGCAATCGCAAGCGCCAGCGCCCGCCCTTGGTCTCTCCAGTTCACTCTCGCGGCAGCGTGATCGACCGATCCCCACTCTTCCTTATTGCCAGTCGTAATGACTGTTCCCGGAGGAGGAAGGGCCGCAAAGTCATTGATCCGCGACGCAATCTGCTCGGTCGTCCACGGCCCCTTGCGGATGATCGGCAACGACGCCACAATCTGCGCCGATACCGACTGGGCATTCAGGAACTTTCTGTACTTGGCAAGCGGAGAGAGGATCGGCTCAAGAATCCCGTGCCCCCTCATCTGGCCGTAAGAGAAAATCTTGAGGTGGATCAGCTTGTCTGGCTTCCACGACTTCTCATAGTAGTCAGCGCGGCCATGGTACATCTTCACTTTCTCGGGGTCGCCGTCTTCCGTGTCAATATCCCCTATCTGAGTCGCTGGAAGGTGCCGAATCTGAGGCGTCGAGTACCAGTTGTCATTCTCAAACAGCCAGAAGAAGTGCTCTCCCCTAACGAGCAACAGCCGCACGGCATTCTGGAACTTGTCGTCAAACGTGTTCTCTTCCCTGAACGACTCCCACCGCTCTTTGTCATCCTCGTTGTCGAACTTGACAGAGTAGCCGTCGCCCAGAATGTAAGAGGCATAGATTTCGACGATGTTCTTGGCAATCGGATCAAACCGATAGGCTCGATATGCCTCCTCCATTTGATCGTAGCGATCGACACTCAACTCCTCGTCTTGGCTGCCGCCCATCTTGGTCCAACCGTTTTGGAAGCGCCCGCCGACGCCCTCGTGATTAGACAGGCTATAATCCGCCTCGCGCAGGAAAGATAATCTGCGCCACGGATCAGCAACTCGATCGAGGATAGACATTCAGGCTCCTACCTTTTCTTTGTAATCGCTGCAACAAGAAAACCGATCCCACCGAGGATCGCGACGAGCATGACAACCGTGCCCGCGAGGTATACGGTTCCCATGAAGATATCGTGCAGTACGTTCATATTTTCCCCCTACCACTCGTCTAGATTGAACTGCGCCCTATACCTTGGCAACTGTTGCCCCGCCACATCGGGGGAATAGTCGCCATACCGCTGGCACCAAAAAGCAATCCGCAAAGAGTCGAATCTATCAGGAGACTTAGCTGGTTTTGGTACCTTAACCTTGTTCCCGGCAGTGTAGGACCACTGTATAGATCCTAATTGCTGTTTCAGAATCTCATCGTCTGGTATCTCTATCTCGTCATTGACAAATTCTCCGCGTAAAGACCACGCCATTTCGCTGTTCAGGTCAGCATACTCTTGGCGATCATCAGCGTCATCTGCGGGGACTCCGCCCTTGTACTCTAAAACCTCAATTCCCCGCGCTTGCAGCACAGCAACCGGGGCCACTCCCACGCCAGGCTTGTCGATCCCGCAACTCCAGATTTCGTAATCCTCCAGCGTCTCTTCGATGAGAGGGGGAAGTTGCACCGCCGCAGTGCCGTCTACAATGCGCTGCTCAAGGAGTTTCGGCCCCGCCAAAACCGAAATGACCGAGAGATTGCCTCCACCATCGGCAACGTCCACTCCCACAGCGAGCTTGTTGAAGTCGGGGAGAGTAATTTGAATGTCGTTCGCTTCTGCGTACTCGATGATCCTTGAGATGGCCTCGTTGCGTCCCACCGAACTCATCAGCGAGCGCCACTCATCGAACCCTAGCGCCTCGATACACCGTTGCCAGCCGTGACTCCTCTCTGCCGCTTTCTGGATGTCGTCCCACGGCAACAGGCCCCACTCGGACCCTTGAGGAAACTCACCTAGCACATGGCCGTCGTGATAAGGCGCACCTGGCCGAGTCTCGGGATCGGATTCAATCTTGGTAATCCACTCCATCCCCGCGAGGCCCGGTATGAGTTCCTTGAACTCTACTTCCCCATTTGGCAGCGTCTTGATGTACGGGTCGTCGGGATATTTGCCGGTCTCTTCCTTGATCCGATCGGCCCACAGGCGGTGAATGTAGTTCGGGGATTCCTTGGCGCTGATCTTGAAGACCTTGCGGTGCGCCGGGATCGGTAGTTGCTGCCCCTTGTACCACCATCCGGCTCTAACCAGTGGGTTGCCCTGCGCCAAGAGAACGTTGTGCGCTCCCGTGACGTTTCCCGTGATCATCTCATGCACTGAGTCAGGGATTCCGGGCGCTTCATCTACGATGAATAGCTGGTACTTGTTATGGAATCCAGACCAGCCCATCGCCTTGTCTTTCTCTCCGCGTCCCTGCCCAGCGTACACCCGCGCCCACCAGTCTGGAGCAAACTCGACGCGCTCCACCATCGGGTCTGGAATGCCAATCCCGTTCTTGCGGCACCAAGTACGGAGACGGTTGTACGTTCCAAGAAACTGCGACCAAGCCTGCGTCTTCGCCTGTTCCTTCTTAGTAGACAGGTACATCACGTAGCTTGGCTGGCGGCAGAACAGATATGCGTTCCCCGCTATTCCCGCGCCAAAAGTCTTCCCGCTACTATTCGATCCGCGGACGAAGACCTCATTCACCTTCGGCGTCTCAAACAAGGACCGCAGGATGTCCTCTTCGACAGACCACTTGCCCCACTTTCCTTCCGCTCTCAGCCTAATCCCGAGTTGATCCCGCAACAGCCTGAAGAACGCCTCGGGGTTGTTCTTTAGACGAGAGAAGAACTTGGAAGCGGGGGTTTCCACTACTCCCCCTCGTCGCCCTTCTTGGCCTCTTCCTTGCTAACCTTCTCTTTCAGCTTCCCAATCTGCTGAACGAACCACTCACACTGACTCGCCCCGTACTGGAGTTCCTTCGCGCTCACATGCTGCGTCCCGCCCTCGTCCGCAGCCGCAAGCATGTCCCTCTTCCGCGCCACAACCATCTTCTCCAGCGCAGTTAGCCTCGTGTTGATCGCATTCTTCGTCCCCAACAGCATGAATGACCACCTCGTAGAACTTCCCCTCGATGAATTCACCCGTCTCCACATTGTCAAGCACTAGGCCAGCGCCTTCTAAGGCGAACACGGCGCAGTCTGGGATTGCAGAGACGCACTCAAAGACGCGGTTCATTAGCGCCGCACGTTGTAGTGAATTCGTATGGAGATGGATCGCTAGTCCCGGCAGGATTCTGGAACGGGACCGTTACGCTCTTGCAATCGCACGACGGCATCCATGGAGCAAGAGCCTTTCCACACAGCGGGCATACCCATCCGTAATTCGGGAACACATCAACCCCCTACTCCGTCAACCTCGCAATCTCCTGTAGCGCCGCCGAACTCAACTCATCTGCTCGCAGATCAATAGGCCAGATCAAGAGACGGCTGTTCCCCTCGGATAGTCCGCCACGCACCGCGTACTCGCGGAACTTCTGGTACGCCTGATCTGCCGCATAGGCCATTGTGTGCTTCGACACCACCCGCTCGCCCTTCTCCGTCACAATGTCAATACAGAATCGGCCACCGCTCTCATACGGCTGGCCGACCTCAACAACGGAAAGAAGGCGACGACCGTAACTGATCGTCCACATACCACCACCCACTGATTCTCTTGGAATGACTACGATGGTTCGGCGTCCACTAACTCGGCCCAGCGAGTCAGAAAACGCCAAGGCTTCGGATCTGGGTTCACTGGATCATACGAGCGAGGATCGGGCTGCGTATCACGCGCCCAATCAGCCTTGACGCCGTACACGGATAGATTCCCATTGTTTTGTCCGTCGTATGCGGATAGACTGCCATGGTTTTCGTTCTCTTCCTCCATGGCCCGCCGTGCTTGATCCCAAGTCTCCCAGACGCGCCCGCCGAGTTGGGTCACGACACGATCTTTCATCGTGATTCTCTTCGTGCCGAGCTTGCCGTGTCGCTGTAGAGGACGAAGCCTCTCCCGCTCCGCTCTAACACGTTCGGCATTGTCGTAAGTGTAAACCATATCTGGGGCGGTCGGCGAGGATCGAACTCGCGTCTCTGGGATCACAGCCCAGCGTCTTCGGCCACTAGACAACGACCACCGTAAACCCTCAGTACGCTCGCATGGTCCGTCGACCGCTGCGCTTGGCGCTGAGGGAACCACCAAGCTGCGTTAATCTGGTGGAGGCGTCGGCATCCGAGAGCCGAGTCTTGCTACGGTCCCGCTAACGGCACTACGAGCGTAGTCCGCTGTTAGTGTCGCAACCGTTAGGCTACGGACGGCCACGGTTGCTATCGCGTATCCGGCCACGATGGCCGGATTCATTGCCGGTTTCGCCTACGCGCAGACTAGAACCGGGCTGCCAACTTCAGTGACGCCGTTCCCAAATACGTTGGCAATCTTCGAGACAGCGCCCCGCACAAAGGCGAGGAAGGTGTTCTTAGTGTTCACACTTGTTGTGTGGTTGCTCGCACCACTAGCGTTCTTCGCGCAATCGATCCCTGTCGCCCCCAATCTCGTAATCGTTCCCGTTTTGGTTACAAGCGTACCCGAATCGGGAACGCCGCCTAGACGATTGGGTAATTGCTGATCTCCAGCGGCCCACAATGCAAGAGCCAGAATCCAGGCTCGCGCCAGATAAACGGCCTTAGAAACAGACACTCGCGGCAGAAACACCAGTGAACCCAGTACCGCCCAAGCCGCCAATGCCGAAGACCATAGAAAGCTACTGGCGGGCGCAAAACAATCTCTCCCACTCGTCCAGCCGCATCACCACTAACGGCCCACGCCTGTTCCTCTTCACAAACAGCGCCTTGTTATCCCCCAGCCACTCCCACAGATACTCCCCAATCGACTCGCGGTTCTTGGCTTCGCACAGACCAAAACCAGCAATCTCGATGTCTCCAGGCTCATTCGGATCTCCGCCTGACAGAGGAATGCGGCGAGCGTTGATGCCATGGGCACGGAGATGGGCCACAATATCGTGTTCCAGTCTATATCCTTTCGTTCGGCTCATTCTCCCTGGCACTTCAACACCGCCCTCGCCAGCCGCTCATAGAAGTCTCGCGGGACTAGCGTATAGTTCATGTGCCCCGCGAGTGCTTCCGCCACCTCGAAGTCCACCCACTCATTGCAGAGACGATGCCTGTCCGCATCAAACTCATCCTGCATCGCCTCAACTTCATCCTCTAATGCTTTCGCAACTCTGGCAACATCTTGTGGCGATTCGTCTACACTTGTTGGCATCTGTGCGCGTCTTGCCACGCTCTCCGTCACGAACCGCGCCATGTCTCGCGACCGACGCCACGGAAGGCGGAACTTGTCGTGTAGGATGCGCTCGATCTCCCACGGTCCCCTCTCGTCCCCCGCCATCCTCCATGCTATTCTCCACGGCGCGAGAACATCGTTGCGGAATGGTATGTCGTCATACGCATCTGGGGGCACCGCCCTGTCTCCTCTTCGCAAGGCCGCAATCTTGCCTCGCGGGCTACGGAAACAGTTAAAGGGCAACCTCCGTAACGTTTTGCCCATTTCGCCTCGCCTTCAGCCCGTTTCTCATAACCGCCCGCCAATCAGGATCGCCAGAAGGCAGATTCAGAAACTGAGGATCAACCGGGAGCGGATCGCCATCTTGTACCATGCAGTCACACTCTCTTACCCATGGGGCAAGACTCTTCCCGCATCGAGGGCAGATCCAGCCATATTCTTGCGCCACTTGCACCTCAACAATTTATGCGGTTGGCCCGATTACAGCCGGGTAAAGCGCACACTCTGCCGCAAATACCCAACCATCCCGCGACCGCTGCATAGGCACGGGCCGAGCGGGGCAGATACTGTCTGGAACCTAGTGTCGTGGTATCTCCAGACGCACAGCGATCACACTCACGCGACACCGCAACCGCACAATCTTCGATGGCCGGTCAGTCCCGCCCTGACTTGTCTATGGCGCGGGCAACGCCGCCTAGACGTTCTCCCAAGTTGCCCAATTGGGGTGCTTCATCTCGCAGCACCGCAGCCATCTAGCTGACGATATAGGAGCGTGTACCCTACACGGCCTACACGGGCAAGTCTCACACGGATGGACCCGAGTTTCGTCGTCAGCCATCTCTTGATATTATACCACACTACACCGCTCCCTGTCAAGTCCCAACAAACATCCACTTCAGGTACACCGCGAGCGCAGCCAGGAAGATGAGCCACAGAAAAACGTTCACGCCTACCCTTCTTCTTTCCCCCGTCCCTCTTGGCCCTCGTCTACCTTCTGCTCGCGCATCTCAGACTTTCTCGCCAGCCAGCTATGACACTTACCGTTCAGCCTACACTTACGACATCGCGCTTCGTCTTCACAGAGGTCTTGTGGCAAGGGAGCCTCCAAATTCACTTAGACCGCCGTCTCCGCATCCTGCACCTAAGCCAGATGTCAAAACGAATGACCAAGTACCACATGCGGTTAGTGCGTTTCATTCGACATTGCGAGGACAAACGCGCGCGTGATGGCAAGCGGGGCGGTTAGTGCCCATACGTTCTCCGCGTACACGTAGTCTTCATCGTGGTCTAGCGGCAGTACGACGAAACCAACGTGCGTCCCAACGGGGCCAACCCCATACTCCTTCTCATACCTGCGCTCGATTCCGCACGGCATGGGAATGAGTTCAAACAGCTCCCACGCTGCCGCGATGTCGCGCGGGTAGTCGGGGATAGAAAGCGGGCCGCGTCCGTCCTTCCATGCAGCCGTTCGCCCAAAAGCCCATTCGCCAAGGCGTACTCCGTCTGGCCCGCTCCATCCCGCCAACTCTGCCGCGCGTATACGCAACTCCTCGTCCGTCAGCGCCATCACTTCGTCTCGCGTCATCGCCCCTCCTCTATGTGGCGGCTGGCCGGGCTTGATACCGACTTACTATGCCTAGCAACCAGCGTTGGCTGTGCGTGTCCTTCCACGCCGCAGCCGCCACCACCATCATACCACACACAGAGACGAGTGTCAACTACCCGGAATCGCCGGAGGGTTCACGACCAACTCCAACACCCCTAGTCCGACGAGTCCCACGAATACGTGTATCGACAAATCTCGCACCACACCACATGCACACACCGCTCAAAATCGTCCTTGCGGTGAACTACATGCCCCTTCTGTTGACATTGAACCACTATCTCGGGCTTCTCCCGCCACCCGTTCTCCCAGCCTAGATCAATCCACTCGTTATTGTTCATGGGCCGCCTCCTCCCCCTGGCTTAAGGCTGCCTTCAACAAACTGCGCTGCGCAATGGGGCACCATGGAGGGAAGCGCACTGATCCACCTAGACCGCGCAGGTCTGCCGGATAGTATGGTATCGTCCGCAGAGCTAGTTCCGATACAGGATGCGCACATACCGGCACCGAGTAGCTGTCGTTCATGGTCAGCGTATCTGGGTAGATAGTCTGCACCCGCCGCCACTTACATGTTGCGCAATCTAGACTAGACAAGTTCCGGCTCCGCGACTACATCACGTATCCGCTCACGCGCCATCTCTGCGTAGGCCGGGTTCAGCTCAATCCCGATGTAGTCGCGCCCTTCCTGCTTCGCCACGAGGCCGGTTGTGCCAGCTCCGAAGAACGGGTCGAGAACGGTCCCGCCAACAGGACACCCGGCGAGGATGCACGGGCGGATCAGATCGGGCGGGAAGGTAGCAAAGTGCGCGCCCTTGAATGGCTTTGTGGCGACGGTCCAGACGGAGCGACGATTGCGGGTTGGGTATGTCTGCGAGCCAGGGCGGATTCCGGCAATGATCTCTGTGGGCATCCGCTTCTGCCCATTAGCGGACCGCGCCTTGCGATCATCGTCCGGGTACACGCTTTGCTCGGCAATCGCCTCCGCGTCGTACCAGTACCTCTCCGACTTCGCCAAGAGGAAGATGTACTCGTGCGCCTTTGTCGGCCTGTCTGTCACGCTCTCGGGCATCGGGTTCGGCTTCGCCCAGATGATGTCTGAGCGCAGATACCAGCCGTCCGCCTGTAGGGCGAAGGCAACGCGCCAGGGGATGCCGACGAGGTCTTTGGGTTTGAGACCGGTAGACTGCTCGCGTGTAGGCTTCTCGGCATCAGCGCCCCGCCCGTATGACTTCGACCCTTGCAAGGTAGACGAGCCCAGCCCGTTGCGGTTTCCGACAGTCCCGTAGCTATCCCCGAGATTCAGCCACAGCGTCCCGTCATCACGCAGCACGCGCCGGACCTCGCGGAAGACATCAACCAACTTCGCAACGTACTCCTCCGGCGTCCGCTCAAGGCCGAGCTGCCCCTCCACTCCGTAGTCACGCAGGCCCCAGTACGGCGGCGACGTTACACAGCAATGTACACAGCCGCTCGGGAGTCCTTTGAGTTCAGTTAACGCATCACCGCAAATAATCTCGCCCATAGCCCACACCTTACACCCACCCGCCAGAAAAGTCAAGGGGGATTTTCCCAAAACATGAGCCTCGCCCCATACCCCCCATGGCTGGATTTAGTTAGGAATGGAGTTTCAGAGAACGAGCCATATAGAGAACCGAGGAGGCATAAAAGCCGAGAAGAGGGCGGTACTTTACACGGAGCGATTCGCATCCCTTCCATTCAGGCCTGCATTGTACAGACTACGCAAGAACACGATGCTGCCGAGCTATGCCGCTAGAGTACGCTTGTGTGGCTCGCGATTCTCTAGTGGAAATTACTAGGCCAGGGGATTTTGGGAACTCAAACAGAAGGGGTAGGCCCTCTTGATGGAAATCTGTACTCGTGTACGGTCAGGTCTCCTCCGCCCCTTCGGGGGCTGGTGCCCCGGTCTATATATTAGGGCCTCCGCGTCTTGAATAGAGCCTAGCATCGCGCCACAGAATGCCCATTCTATAGCACGACACGGCGATACCCTAGTCCCTTCCTGCTCCCTCGCGTGTTGCCTCCAAAAACTCGTCTAGCCCGTTGATCCGTGTCTGGGATACGTCGAGCCCCATCCGTGGACCAACCCCGATACGGTCGAGGATGGCTAGGGCTGTACGTTCTGGATCGTCTCCCTCCAACCCTTTCGCTAGGACGAGAGCCGCTTTCGGCGCTGCCGCGCGGAGGATGCGCAAGGCTTCTTCACCCGCTAGGCGCAGAAGCTCGTCCCGCGCTTCGACAATGTTAGCGCGGGAAGCCAGCCGACTCCCGCACGATCTTGCTGCCGCCCTTTCCACTTTCGGATGCGCCACAAGGTACGCATCCGTTTGAGTCATACCATCGAGAAGCGCAAGAAGGAACGTTTGTTCCTCCGGTGGAAGCTTCCACACAAGGAGGTTCTCATCCTGTTCGGTTCGTTCCTTGAGACTGAGCACGTATACTACCTCACTAGTATGCTAACACACTGATACGGAATCGCCCGATTCCGCTCGCTTGCCGGATAATTGTCGGACGATTCGACTGCCGCTACACAATGGGACAACGGGCACCTCTGCACTACAGAGCCCGCCTACACTTCGGAACGCGCCCCGCTTGACTTGCCTAGGCCGATATGGTACGCTATCACCATCAAGGGAGGATACGATGCAAAGGCAATTCGCAATCGGCTACAGAACCGGCGGAACGGACAACTTCCAATGGAAGCGGGTACTTGAACTGTACCCGTCTCGCGATGCGGCAAACGTCAAGGTCCAGGAGCTTCGGACAATGGGCTATCCCGCCCATGTGTACGATGCGCAGCAGCTTGACGCACTCGGACTACCGGAGACGTTTGAGTATGTCCCCGGCCAACACCTTGACCAGTAGCCTAGCCAGCACAGGAGGTTCGCAATGATCCGCACAGAGTGGAGCCACAACCTCGAGGAACAGATCCGAAGCCTCATCGGCAACCAATTCGCCAGAGTCGTTCGCACATCGGGACTGTACGCTACGGTCTACCTCACCGACGGGAGTCACGTATACGTCCAGGACGGTCAGTCGGCATCGGACTTCGTTCGCACTTGCCGGTAGGATCGCGCAAGTGGTGACGCTACAAAAGGCTAGGTTTTTCCTACCTGTGACGCTGGCCTTTCGCAGGATTTTCCAACCTGTGACGGACCATTTTCACGATTTTCCCAAGCCGTATGGTGACGTTTCCACGGATTTTCCCGTCCGTGACGGACCCCAATCCCAATTTTTTCGACCTAGTCGATCCACTTTCCCGGATTTTCTCAATCCGGGACGCTCCCTAAGGCCCCTAGAATGACTTGCACCCTACACCGACACAGAAGGCCGGACCCTCGCCTTGACACCGACGCGGCCGTCCATGACACATTCCGCCACCCATCAAGGCCGGAGGGCACCCGTCTCCCCTTCCCTGACTTTCTCCTATATTTGAGTCGAGCCTATGAGGGTCGAGGTGGATCGAGTCGAGTCGAACAGAGGGGCCTGCCTGGGGTCCGCTTATGCCGAGATCGTGAGACGCGGCGAAACCATGACCTCCGGCGAAATCACGAGACGCGGCGAAACTGCCCCGAATCACACCCCGGCGAAACTAGACAATTGTCCGCTCTGCGATTCAATCCCCGTCGACACTATAGCGCGCACTTCTCTAGCGGGACTTGTATCCGCCTAGGCTATCGGTGTAGTGTCGTTCTTTGAAGGAGGTTACACAATGAAAGTCTACCCGGAGATGCTGGAACGGTGGCGCAAGTATGCCGCTCTATACGTGCGAGACTTGGGGCACGGCAACACGCTAGAGGATGTTGCGTCCCCCGCGTGTGCTTGGACGATTGCGCACAAGCTTGACATCCCGCGGGAAGCGTATCACGTGGGATGCAATGGCAAGCACATTGAAACGGCACTGCGGCGAATCTTCCCAAACGCTTGGACGCAGTAGGAGGGACACGACGTGCAAGACAAGACACGCGGCGAAAACGACACGACACGCAGAGACTAAGGGTAGCGGCGAAAGGGGGCCAAGTGTACATCATCGAATTGAACATAACCGGAACGTGGACGGCGCTGGGCGAATACGCCACGCGGGAAGACGCAGAGCGAGCGGCGCAATTCTGGGAGCTAGGCGCACCCGCCCCCGGATGCGTGCGCATTGTCGATACGGCGAAACGGTAGCGGCGAAAGCCGAAGGAGGAAGGAATGGCGGCAGAAAGGATCTACTCTAAGCGGCTCTATATCGTCGCGCACCCGGAAGGCATATCCGGGTTTCACCGAGGGTATTGTCCCGCGATTGTCACCGGGCTAGTGCTGCGGACTAGGCGATACCATGAGTGGGCGGGCCCGCTGCCGTCGCCCGTGTCGGCGGCGCACTTCGTACTGCGCAATCGGAACCCGTTCGGGCCCGAATTGACCATAACCGAGGCGAGCGCGGCACTAGCGACGGACCCCTACGCCGTCGCGGTTATGACTTGCGTGCCTTCTGAGCCATTCTGCGGAGGCGAATCGTGAAGGCCGGTCGGTACTTCTTCCACGGGCGAATCCTAGACTCGCAAGCGTTCGATGGACATACTCCGCAACTCTGCAAAGTGACGCAACTGCGCCACGGTGGCGCGTACTATCGGCCCGTGTACTTCCACGGTGGGCGCGAGACGCTAGGCGGCGGTGAGTGGTGCTCCGAAGATCGATGGTCTGTAGTGTGCGCGCACGTCGCCTCGGCAGTCGAGGTCGAGCTAATCCGCCGCAGGTCGGAAGCGTAGGCGAAACGCGGCCTTATGCCGCGTCTACCGGGTCGCCCTCCCGGTACTGATGAGCTAGGGCGAAAGGAGAGAGGCAATGGAAACGAAGAGGCAAGAGACGGCGAAACCGGAAGGGAAGAAACTGGCGAAGGTTGTCCGGCTTGGAGCGGTGGAATGCTGGACGCGCCCCGCAGACATCTTCGCGCGGGTGGAGTACGACGGCACGCGGCTTTCCATCGTCGGCGTAATCGGGCCGAAGAGCGACGGAGACGCCCGCGGCGGGTGCGGGCAGATCGACCCCGCCGAAGAGACGTTCACGAACTATGCGCCCGGTTGGGATGCTGAGAAGGTCGCGGAGTTCGCGCGCATCTGGAAGCGATGGCACCTAAACGACATGCGCGCGGGGTGCGAGCATCAACGGGCGAACTGGCCGTCCCCTTCGGAGCAAGTCGAGGTTGTCACGTACAAACTGACCACGGACGCGCTCATAGCGCAAAATCGTGTCCGCTCGCGCATCGCGCAGGATATGACCGCCCTCGGAAAGTGCGAGCTGACGGCAGAGGAGCGGGAACTATACGCGCTCCCCTACACCACGACGCAGACGCCTGACGCTGACGGGCCGACAGCGGGCCGGTATGAGGTCAAGACAAGGGAGCAGAAGGCAATCGGCTGGCTTGGGGCCGACGAGCACCCGCGCGGGATTCTAGGGAAGCCGTGCGAGGTTTGCGGCTACAAGTACGGGCACGCCTGGCTAACGGAAGAGATCCCCGCGGAAGTTATCGCCTGGCTTAGCAATCTACCGGACACCGACACGACGCCCGCCTGGGTGTAGGGCGTAGGTGAAGCGCGGGTGAAGTGGCGAAACGGTAGCCTATAGTGTGGCGAATCCGGGAGCCTGGCCCGATAACAGGCAAGGAGAAGACGCATGGATAGGAAGCAGGCGAAATACACTCCGGGTCCGTGGCGAGTCGGCGGGCATCCCGGCGACAGTTCGGGGACGGGATGGCGCGTCGTTCTCTCGGATGGGGGAACGTTCAAAGGGGCTTACGTCTGCCAAGCGCTCGAACAGGACGCGCACCCTATCGCCCTCGCCCCGCGTATGGTGGACGCACTGCGGGTCGCGCTTCCGATGTTGGAAGAGCTGGAAACCTGGGAGTGGGGCAACGGCGGGGCGGAAGTCCTGCCCGAAGCGGAAGAGGTCCGCGCTATCCTGCGCGAGATTGATGGGGAGGAAGAGTGACCACTGAGGAGCCTGGAGGAGGCGCATCGTGAATCACAAGCCGTGCAAGTGCGGAAGAGAGATTCTGCCAAGCCTCAACATGATCCAAGACTGGCCGTCAGGATCATTCCACGTCAACTGCGATTGTGGCAGATCCGGGCCATTGAAGGCGACGAGTGACGCTGCCTGGGCCGCGTGGGACGCCGATAACGAGCTTTACGCCGAGCTGGACCGCCGACAGGCGAGGATTGAGGAGCTAGAGAGGGCACTCCGGGCACTGACTGAGGCGGACACCCGTCGCCCGGCCAACTTCGAAGAGAAGCATCATGCGTTGACGATTGCCCGCGCGGCCCTCAAGGAATCCGAGACAAGGGGGAAGGCATGACGGCGAAAAACTGGACCCCGGAACCCTGGCAACACGTTCTCGGGCACGATACACACAAGGTGAAGCGTGATTCAGCGGGCCGGATGCTCGGCCCCGTCACAATGGATCTTGACGACTACGACCGCGCTTGCGAGTGCGTCAACGCCCTTGCGGGCATCAACCCGGAGGCGGTACGCGAGATGTACGAGGCGCTGGAAGCAGTGATTCACGCAACGGCAGATTCTGGAGTGTGGGTTCAGAAGGTGGCGGATGCTCTCGCCAAGGCAAGGAGGGAAGCATGAAACATATCAACCACTCCCGCAAGCGTCTCACCCGTCTCAACAGCTCCGCGGCAGTGAGAGAACTGGAGACCACTGGCGAAATCTAGGGAGGCACATTGAGCAAGGACACCGAGAGGCACGCGCAAGAGATTGTCGCCGCTGGCGAAATTGCCGAGTTACCGCTTATCGACGGGACACCCGTGAGGGTGCTCGAAAGGGGGCAAGCATGATCCAAGTCACGATTGAAGAGGCAAGAGAGATCGAAGCCGGGGTGCTGGCGAAACTCGACAGCCTAGCCAGTGCGGTTGCGTCACGGGTAGACGGTACAAGCCCGTCTATCGGTTACAAATGGCCTAGCGGGGCCGTCAGTTACGCCCCGAAGCGGGCGCTAGGGACACTCGCCGGGACGCTTACGAAGTCCGCCGCAGGGACTATCACGCTCGCCCGCGATGCAGAGGGCAAGACTTTCGCAGAGTGGGAGACGCTCGATACGTCAGTAAGCGGGAGCATTGTGCCGCGCGCAACGTGGGGCCGGATTATCCTAGTCGGAGGTGACGCCGGGCTCCGTACCGCCGTTATCCCCCTAGAACGCGGCCTGGAATTGGCGCAAGAGCCGGGCAAGGTCGCGGACAAGGCCGACAAGCTTATCGAAGAACTAGGACTAGCGGCGAAACCGAAGAAGCCCGACGAAGTAACCCGACTCCGCGCAAGAGAGGCGAAACTGGCGTCGGAAGAGGCAAGCCTGGCGAAAACCGTCTCCTATGGTTCACAGTACGCCCGACTCGACACGACGGCACTAGAGCGGGCCGAAAAGCTCTACTCCGAGCGATGCACCGCCCTTCGGGTGATCGTGGAAGAGATGATGCTGGCGACAAGCGCCGCCCCCGGCGGACACTTCCGCGAACTTCTCGACACCTTCACGCCCACGCTTCCGCCCGCCATCAAGGCTCAGGCCGAGAAGCTGGCCGAGATTCCGCTGGCACACAGCGTCAAGCGAATGGTCGCGGCGGTGGAATGGCATGAGGAGGCGCAAGAATGGGTTGACCTTGCTATTGGGGAGAAGCAAAGCGAGTGGCGGCGGCGAGAACGGCTCACTTACTGCTCGTGGGCCGACGGCCACAAGGGCGAAATCAGAGTCTCGCCAACATACGTCAAGGAGGCTTTCGGGCGCATCATCGGGCGCGAGTACGACAACCGCGCGGGCCGCTTCTCTTGGACAGCGAAGGCCCCAACCTACTCCCTCGGCATCCTCCGAGGCCGCTTGGCCGTTCAGCATACCGCCAAGTACGAGAGCGGAGAACTCGCCGGATGGCAGACCAAGTTGCAGAAGACGCGGAATGATCTCGCTATGGTCCGCGTCAAGCTCGCACAGAAGGAGGCGAAAGCATGAGATGGCATGTTGGTGACTTGACGCTCAGACAACAGCCCAAGCCCGGCGACTCAACCGTCTGCGAATCCTGCGGCAAGGTCGGACCCGTCGGCGAAATCATCATCTCTTGGGGGATGAACGTCAACGCCTCAATCTGTCCAAGTTGCGCCGAGAGAGAGGATTACAGTCCGCTCAACATCAAACAAGCAGTCGCCCGCAAGAGGGCGAGGGAGGCGGCAAAATGAACGCACGCGACAAGGCAATCGAGATGTACACGAAGGCAGGCGGCGGGAGGCTGCGCTATCTCACCTACGGAGAAGAGAGGGAAGTACGCCGGGTAATCGAGAAGGCGGTGGCCGGATGGACGGAGCATGAACTGGAAGTCGCGGGCCTCGAAGAGCCGCCTTGCAGCATCACGCTTGAGGCGAGCAATTCTGGGACTTCGGTCGCCATGTTCGTAACGGATGGCTTCGGACGCAGAGACAAGGTCGCCTATACGCAGATTCCGCGAGTGGAGGATGACCACCCGAACGCAAAGTCCGCTTTCAAGCGCATCGAAGGCAAGGCGGAGGAGGCTCGCAAGATCCTGCGCGAGCTGTCAGAGAAGGCCAAGCGCGGCGAAATCAAACGGGAGGAGGACAATGCTCACGGCTGAGATCAAAGTAAACGGCGCACTAATCGCCACCATCACCGCTCAGAACATGGGGCAAGCACCGGGAACGGAAGATCGACCGGGGGACTTCGTGGGCGAGTGGTCAGAGCCCCGAACGTACAGGTGCGTAATCACGTCCTTCAGGCGCTCGGCGCTTCTCATTGCGGGGAAGCGAGTGCCAATCCGTAGCCTAGAACCGCCTCGCACCATCACCGTCACCCACGACCGCCGCTTCGGATGGCAAGGACTACTCCACAAGATCACTGGCGAAATCATGCCCACAGTGGTCGAGACGGTA
>Ga0105102_10000008_pt1 | contig 49370 bp, 71 predicted proteins | sample PPLLaktember2015_FD_87032 | JGI IMG/M metagenome (GOLD analysis project Ga0105102, IMG submission 87032) | Freshwater sediment microbial communities from Prairie Pothole Lake near Jamestown, North Dakota, USA - PPLs Lake P7 Core (6) Depth... | ecosystem: Environmental > Aquatic > Freshwater >...
GGGTTCCCGCTCCTGTTATTACTACTGCCTTATTTGAAAGATTTAACTCACGCAATCTCGGATCCTTCGGAGCAAAAATCTTGAATGGTATGAGATTTATGTTTGGGGGACATCATGTTAGATGAAATGATTACTTCGGAAACACCTTATAAACTCGCAGAAATTATTAGAGATACTTGGCCAAATCTTTACAGAAAGCCAAAAGAGCTGTATAATGAAAAAAAGACTGAAACTCATGAACGAATATTGGATAGTAAAAGACAATAAAAGTGGCAGAATCATTGCACACTGTGGAGATATTAATGATGCAATCATGATGGTTTCATTTGATCCACATAATAGATCTTATAGCCGTCATCGCTTTATTATGGATCAGGTAATTGACATAACTTCTACAACAGACAAACAACTTCCTGGTCAAATTGGATTACCTATGGGTAAAGTTGATCAACTTAATCCACATCGAGAAAAACTTCCAGAAAATTATCAGGAACCAGTGATTATATAAAACAATTAAAAAAATAAAAGAAGAACAAGAATGTATACTCCGGAAGGATACATTTCAGATCCACCAGATGCAATATGTCCACATTGTGGAAAAAAACAAAAGTCTTGTTCTCATTTAAATAATCTAAGGCGTATTTGGGCAAGGAGCGACTGTGCTAAAAAGAATTCAAAAATTTCTTGAAAGAGATAAAGATATTTCATATCATATAGAATTCATTTACATCTATATTACTATTAAAGAAACTATAGATATTATAAGTTCCCATCTAAAGAATGCAACTTTACAATTCATCAGAAGACTACCTTTACAATCTAGAAACATCATCTCCATCAGAAGCCAGAAGATTATGGAGGAAATCAATCAAAGAAAAATGGGAACATAAGTGTGCATATTGCGACTCTGAAGAAAATTTAACATTAGATCACATCATACCACAAGCAAAAGGTGGCACAGATCATATCACAAATGTATTGTGTGCATGTATATCATGTAATCGATCTAAAGCACATGAAAATTTTTATGACTGGTATCCAAAACAAGAATTTTATACCGAAGAAAAATTTAATAGAATTGAAGAGTGGAGAACACAATTAGTCAAACAAGAATTGAGAGTCTATAGACCTCGTAAAAACATTTTATGAAAAAAGGATTTATCACACAAGATCATTATGCTGTTATTCCTTATGGAAAAAAGCAGCTGATGATCATTTTTAATAATGAACAGTTAGAAGTGGTTAACACAGAATTACAGGCAAAAAAATTTATTGAAAATCATCGAACCAAACCAGGAATTGGCACTGTGTTTATTGACGCATCTTCTCCTACGGCCAAAATAAGAAAGCCAAGGAAGACCAAATAAATATTGTTTATTAGGAGACATTATGCTATCAACGCAAACACGACTTCGTTTGGAAAAAATTGCAGCTTGTATTGAAAATGGTAAAGAAGTAAGTTTAGAAGATATGATTTTTGCTGAGAAGTGGTCAAAAGCAAATCGATCTGCGGCTGGAATCATTCGTAAGGCACGAAGAGTTGCGGTACAAGGAAAAGGAGAAGACGGAAGTTTGGATGAGTTTATGCAGATTATGGATTTAGGAAATCCAGATCCATCTACTCATCTAGATTCTTCAATGTCAGTTGATGATCTTTATAATTTCTTTAAGAATGATGACGATTCAATGCGAAGAGATTGATGTTAGAAATTTTTTCGATCGCAATTATAAGTTGCTCACAAGTAGTTGAGATATTTAATCGACTGCAAAATGTAATTGGGTTGACGCCAATTCAAAAGATCGAAATAAAAAAAGAAATAAAAAAAGTAATTCCAAGCTGTCCGATTTTAATCCAAAATGACAACAAAAAATAAACAACTTGAGGCGATTGATCTCCTTATCGAAGATATTCACACTCCACATAATGAGATCAGAATGCAAGCAAAAAAACTTGGATGTGACTCAGAGTTGACTGTTTGGCAAGATTTTGTTCTTGAGTATCTACAGAACTTAAGACGCACAATTAGTGGGGAATCAAACTTATGAGCGTGTATTATTCTTTGTTGTTTATTTTCTCTATTTTGGGATATGCTATTGTAGTTGATAAAAATGTATCCGATGCGATTGTTTTATTGTTCAAATTATTTCAAATTAAACTAGAACGATTGTATTGGATGATTCGTTTTCATCCAAGAAATCCAATAACTAATTTGATTATGAAGTGGAAATATGAAAAACTGGCACAAGACCTCCATAAGGAGTTGACAGCTCGTGAGTCACATGCTAGTATGGAGTCTGAATCGAACCCACAATGAGTACTGAATCCAATTCAATCGATTTGAAGTCTCTTCAATCGAGAATTAATGATATTAAAAAAGAAGGAGAAGAAATTACTGATTTCACTTATGATTTTTTAAGCTGTCTGATGTATCGTCATGATCTCGCGGATTGTATCCCACCAGATTTTGAACTTGAGGATGTCCCAGATCAAATCTTTGATGATCTTCGAAATGGTAAAGTTCCAACAAAAGAAGAACTAATCCTAATTTCTCCCGATGATCAAAACTTTATGTGTTTTGAATTGATCTGGATTTGTGGTATGGGTGCTATTGCTGCTTATGGTGCGGATGAAGATGGGGACGAAGAAGAGGGAATTCCCAGTACATTTGATGTCATTCTTACTATGAGAGATGTCAGTCCTGCGCATAATACCGCATGTTATCTAATTGCGGTTCTTTCTCTTTTAATGTGCCAGCTTCCAAGTGAAGATATGATCGAAAGGATTACAAATAACTTCGACTGTAGCGATGATCAGCTACAGGCTAATATGGACAACTTTGTTGAATTTGCTTCTGCTGTAATTACTCGTTATCGTGAGGACATGATGTATTATGGAACACCAAAAGAACTGGATTGATGATGGTACCTTCTATGTTGAGAAGGCACGATGGGGAACTTGGAAGAGTTTTGATAAAGATGATAAAGGATTGATTACGAGCCTCACTGAAGAAGAATGCATTAAAGCCACTCGGTTTTACCTAAAAGGTCTTCAGGAAGGTTGGAATGAGCAATCGACTTATTCTGGAGAGATTGACTATAAGCTATGAACGATACTGATCCGACATCACCTTGGTTTGAGTTTATTTCTTATGTTCGTTGCTGCGAATCATTGGGAGTTACTCCAAGTATGAATCGGTTTCTTTCTTATAATCGTTATTATCAATCTGTACTAAATGAAAAAGAAAAAACCAGTCAAAGTAAAGCCACAAAGTAAGAGACAACCACCAAAAGAACAAGTAATTTTTGAAACTCCATCTTTTCATGAGTGTTTTCCTTTGACTCTTGTTCATAAGGATGGAAAAGAAGAAAAAGTCTGTTACTTTGTTTGTCAGGAACATTTAGACAAATACATCACTCGTTATAAGTTAAATAAAAAGGATTATACAATTAGCGATACAAAAGAAAGAAAACGAAACAATGAAGTACAAGACATTTGAAGATTGGTTTGATGAACTTGAAGGTTATGGCTTTCGATCTAAACGATTTTTTTCTGATGCCAATTGTCCTGACCCATTTCGTAAAAATGGAACACTTCGTGAGTGGATGAAAACTGCTTGGGAGTTAGGAAAAAAATCAAATGAAATTAAAGCGTAACACAGCCTGGCGATGGTGGGCAAAAGCACTTGGAGAAAAAGCATCAAAATGCGACAGAGAATCTGATGTGATCGCCATTGTCAGAACTGTAATTTTTCTTTCTTATCTCATTACAAATTGTTTCATTGTGGCTGGAGTGGTGCGACATTGGAATGATGTTGAGTATACTAAACCAACCATCTACCAAAAGCAATGAAGTATCGAATTCTAGAGAAAGCAGATCTTAGTGGTGAGATCTGCTTTTTTCCGCAGTATAAAAAATGGTTTTTATGGTTTAATTTCATGGAAATGGAAGTATTTCCCAAAATGGTGAAATTCCATTCTCTCGAATCTGCCACAAAATTTATTAAAAAACAACTAAACAATCCACTGAAAAAAATTCATTATGTTGGAAATGATTGATCTTGTTGTGGAGAATCCAACCGAAGAAAACAAAAACACTTTTCTTACTTCTTTGAACGCCCTAGAACACTCCATGTTAGCCTCAGCGGAGGACTTTCCTAGGAAGTCACAGGAATACTTTCAAATGCGGACACAAGCCTTCTCGATCCGCCCAGAGTGTGCTAGAATGCTTCTGCGCAAATGGGTAGCTAAGTTTGGATCTACCGATGAATGTCCACTTAAATATGAGGATACCTTAAACATTCCTTTTCGTCAAATTAAATTATGAAACAATTTGTTGATCAATTCTTACAAGACTACGAAAAAACAGACTTCAAGATGACTGATGAGATTACTGGAGTTGAATACTCGGTAATGGACATTGTTGCAAATCTTGCTCAACGAATTAAAGATCTCGAAACAGAATCAATAGAGACATCAAATCAACTTTATGAACTTCACAATAAAATTGAAATGTTGGGGAATCAATCATGAGCTTTGATTACAAAAAATATTCTTTTGAAAATCTAGAAAAGTGGGTAGAAGATGCCATTAACTCTAGTGAAGCATCACCACAAGAAATTTATGATGTGATTAAGTCTGTAGTTCTAGATAATTACTATACCTATAAGAATCGGACTGAACACTGCTATGAACTTCTGGCACTTCTGAATGGTAATGGTAAGGGTCATATTCCAGCATACGATGAATATGTTAAGGAGAAAGAAAATCTTGTGTGTGATAAGGAAGATAAATCGTTAGAATGTAAAAAAGCCTGGGCTAGTTTTTGGGAAGAGAATTATTATCCGGAAGAACACAAAAAATTTACAGAAGATATCCAAGATGATGGTATGCGTCCTTGGGGACATAGTGATTTGGAATATCAGCCAAGGAAGTTAAGCACATATGACGAAATGGTTTCTTGTGGTTATAAAATGACTGCTGATGGATTCTGGATTAAAGAAACCGAAGAAACTGAAACTTCTAGTGCATCAGTATCATCAAAACAAAATAGGTGGGTACTTCCAGTCCAACAAAAAATTGAGGAAGGAATTGACGACTATTTCATTCAACTTCCTGATGATTTACTAGAACAAGTTAACTGGAAAGAGAATGATCAACTAATCTGGATCGACCGCAAAGACGGTACATTTGAACTACGCAAAGTCTAGGGCGGTCATCCGCACTATCATTGAGTCACCAAACTGCTAAAATAGTAAAGTAATCGAGGAGCACGCATGGCACTCTCAAAAAATGTAAAAGAAAATCTTGACGAAGCACAAAGCTATCTTCGTGCCGCGCTTGCTAATGCCGCACGGTCTGAGAAATCAAATATTGCCCATGCAATTTCAGAGCTTGTGGTTGGTATTGATCGTATCATGAAGATCGACGAATTTTCAGATAAGATTGAAGAAATTACTGATAAGATGAAAAAAGATGGTAATGGTGGATCGTCATTTTTTGGTGGTCTATTCTGAGAAATCTTAAGATAAAGTTATCATTTCAATACATAATAATGAAATGTGTTATAATGTAATGGATGTTACTGAAAACTCTATGCTTTCTGATGATGAGTGGAACGAACTTAATGTTCTTAAAAATGCAATCAATGAACATCCTGCATCAGTTCATTATATGAAAATGGAAAGGTTTACAGAACTTTTTGTTCGTAGCCTTGAAGGAAAAGGAAATCTTACTATCCGAGAAACCCCAACGAATTATTAAAATGAAATTTACTGTATACTCAAAGGACGGTTGTCCATATTGCGAAAAGATCAAGCAAGTTTTGAATCTTGCCGGATCTGATTATGTTGTTTATAATCTTGGAGAACATTTTTCCAAGGATGACTTTTATGCTGAGTTTGGTAATGGCTCTACTTTTCCTCAGGTTATTATGAATGATTTGCATCTAGGTGGATGCACGGACACAGTAAAATACCTAAAGGAAAACGGAATTGTCTAGATGGAAGAGTATTGTTTTGATGTAGAAAAAGCAATCGATTATGCTTTCTCTGAGCAAAAATTTATCATGAATTTCTATCAATACCTGAAAGGGAAAGAAGCTAAAAGAGCAGAAGCCAAACAATTTCTTGAAAGTTCCACTGCAATCAATCTAAAACTCTTGGTGGAAGATTTAGATACATATTTAGAAGGAGGACAGGACGAAATTCATAAGCAATTAAGAGAAGCATATGGATACTTATCAAAACCTTTTGCTCGTAAAATTCGAAACTACCTGGACTCAATTTTGACTGATACCGAAAAATATCTTTATGACAAGAGACCAGGCAGAAGGAAGAAAATTACAAATAAATAGAGGTATGGAGCTTATGCTCCGCAAGACTAAGAAGAAGGAGGAACCAAACTTTTTTAATTTTGCTTATGCGAAAATGGTTTCTCTCTTTAATGTGGAATTTCATTTTCATATAGGCATACAGCTAAGAAAACGAAATTCCCAGGAGACAAAACAATGATCGCAGTAGCAATCACATTAAGCATTCTTGTTTCAATTTTGTTCTTCCTTGTTGGTGGGCTTATTGTTTGGGTGGTAAGTCAACATATTGAGAATAATAAAGTACCATATATGCACCCAGAATTTTTTGATCAGAATGGAAATGTTATTCCAGATGAAATACTTGCTTTTAGATTTGAAGGAGATTTAAATGACTACTACGACGAAGAAGAAGACAGTAGCGAAGACGACGACTGAATCGATCAAACTACAACCAAATCCATTTCAACATGAGATTCTTGAATTAGTTTCAAACCAAAGGACAAACCAGAAGAAAATTGAAGTTCTACAAGAGTATCGTAATGATGCTCTTGTTTCTATTTTAATTTGGAATTTTGATGAAAGTGTATTTTCCGCTCTGCCAGAAGGTCCAGTTCCATATTCCAGTGTTCAGGATCAATCTTCTGGGAACGACAATCTTTCCACTAGCATTGAAAAGCAACTGGAGAATCCAAGTAAACTAGATTCTCATATGGCAACACAGCGGACTTCGCTGAGGCAAGAAGCTGGAATTTTTTATAATTTTATTCGAGGTGGAAATTCATCTATATCAAAACTTCGTATTGAAACGATGTTTATCAATCTTTTGGAAGGATTGCACCCCAAAGAAGCGGAGATTTTAATTCTCACTAAAGATAAGCAATTGCAAACTAAATATAAGATAACTCACCAAATCGTTAAGGACGCATATCCTGACATTCAATGGGGAGGTCGGTCTTGAAATCATTAATCAAAGATAAAAAAATGGTAGAATGGTCAAAAGAAGAAAAGGAAAAAATTAATTCAGTTTATGGATGTGAATTAATTTACTCCAATGCCACCCCAGATCAGATCAAGGATACTTCTGTACCAAATGATGCATATTTGGTTTATTATCAATTAGACGATGGTAGTTATGTTGATGTGTGCCGTGGTAGAAAGCGAGTAGATATTTTTGATCTTTATTATGATAAACTTGGTTCTAAAGCAATTAAAAAAATTGATTTTGGATATGGTAGAACCAACCCAAGGCTTTGGGGCGAAAAAACAACTGAGAAAAAGAAAAAGAAATGAGTACAGGATTTAATAACCCTAATGTCGTCATCTATAAAGACGAAGTTCAAGACCTAATTAAAAAATATAAGAAAATTAAAAAATATATGAAATCTTCATTGTATGAAATTAAGAACATGGATGGTACAGAAACTTTAGTTTCTGATCTCATTAAGGAATACGAAGAGGATCCAGTGGACTGATGGGTAAGCATTATCTGTTGAATCTTTATGGTTGTTCTTATGCACATCTCAATGATGTGCATTTTCTTATTGATTTGTTGGAAAATTCTGCTGTTGCTAGTGGAGCAACGGTATGTCAAACTATTTTTAAGAAATTTGATCCACAGGGCGTTACTGTATTATGTTTGCTTTCTGAAAGTCACTTTTCAATTCATACTTGGCCTGAGGATGGCAATGCAGCAGTGGATGTTTTTACATGCGGTGATAGTAATCCAAAAATTGGTTGTGATATAATCATTCAACAGTTAAATCCAGAGCATTATAAGCTTGAGTTTGTGCAGAGATAATATCAACAAATCTTAACATAATCTAGTATCGTATTGATACAAAAAGGTATCAACGAATACACTCTTGACATAGATAGAGATATGGAGTATAATACTTCTATCGTTGACTGGGAAGACCAGCGGAAGTATCCTTAGGGAGAAGCAACGCAAATTTACAACTAGTAAAGGAGCAACGCAAATGTCTAAAGTAGTTTACAGGGGTGTTGAGTATGACACCGAAGTTCGTCGTCAGGCTCAACAACAAGCCCAACAACAACCACAACAATACAATGAAACCTATCGCGGAATCAAATTCGTAAAGCAGGAAAAGTGAGATGAATTCTTATTTTGTTCGTTATCTTAAGAAGAAAGCACAAAAAGAAAAGCTTCTTCTAGCTGCGCAACTAAACATGGCTAAAAAGCCTCAAATTGCATAATATTCAAAAGTGGGTTGACAGCCCACTTTTTTTTCAGTATAATAGATTCGTACCTGACATGGGTTACATGAATAAACAGAAAATAAATTTGATCATCAAAAACATGGAGCTTTTGATTGAATCTCTTAAGCTTGAAATGGAAGAAGAAAAACAAAGTAACATCGTAAAAATTGAAGATCTGATTTCTTCTTCTGTGGATTTGATAGATACTTATGAACCAGATTATCATGAGGAATAATGTACGAAACTTTAACCGAATTTGAACGAGCACTAGCACGCTTTGGCGATAAAGTGCAATATATTGTGGGTCTTGAAGTTGGAGATAAAATGTCTCCTGAGGTGGCATATCAAGAGATTAAAGAAATGATGAAAGAACTTAAAAAACTTCGTAAAAAAGAAAAAGAAACATGGGAGATTGATGTATGAAACCAATTAAAGCAAAAGACTTACTTGAACTTGATAAGAATCTTGAAGTGGTGATGCTCCAATGTTATCCTATTCCGGAGCAAGTCATTTATCAGGCTGGAAAATGCGATTACTCCGAAACTCCCATTCATAACCAAAAAATTCCAACTTCAAGTGAATGTGGTGTGTGGATTGTGGATCGTCTTCTCGGAAATGATAAAGGACATTGGGGGCCACTAGAGCATCCAGCGATTACTTTTTCAGTTTCTGGTTATGTCCACAATGTCGCAATGCAAGCAAGAACACATCGAGTGGGTGTAAGCTTTGATGTTCAGTCTCAACGATATACTGGAAAGCGTGTTATTAAAGTTGCTAGTGGCGAACTAAATCCAGAGGATGTATTTTATGTTCGCCCTCCTGGATTTTATACCAATCGTTATGGTAAGAAATATGATTGGAAGGAAGAGGATTATCAAGATGAATTAAACTGGATCGTGGAGGGTTGTAAGCGTTATTCTGTAAAATATGAGAAAGGAATGTGCGAAGAACACATTCGTGATTATCTTGCTCAAGCAATTCGTCAGAATTTTGTGGTCTCATTTAATCTCCGTTCGGTTTTGCACCTCATGGATCTGAGGGCAAAAATGGACGCTCAACTTGAAATTCAAGCTCTCTGTGAGCAATTCGCTCCATTGCTTGAGCGATGGTCACCTAATGTCTGGAAATATTATGAGGAGAAGCGTCTACATAGGGCAAAACTATCACCATAAAAACTATGAAATCCTGGTGCGTAAAAGATCATCTTACTGGGCACATATTTAAAATATTCTTGACGGACGAACAATTTCAAGAATTTTTAGATAAGAATCCAGATATAGACGAATGTGTGGATTGCTCTGAGTGTGATGATGCACCATCGATTTGCATCGAATAAATATAAGAAATGTATGGAGATTTGATTTTGGCAATTTATCCAATTATTAATAAAGAGACTGGAGAAAAAAAAATTATCCAAATGAGTGTCCATGACATTCAGCAATGGTATGAAGAAAACCCTCAGTGGCAGCGCGATTGGAGTGAAGGATGTGCAAGTCCAGGTGAAGTAGGAGATTGGAAAAATCGCCTGACTAATAAGCATCCAGGTTGGGGCGAAATTTTAAAGAAAGCCGATAAATCCGGCGGAAGTAAGTCAAAAATGCAATATTGATACATGGCAAGAAGGAAAAGAACATCAGATGATTATCAACCAATCGGAGTTGGTATGACCGCGAAGCAAATGAAAAGAAAGAAACCGATCAATTCGGATCTACTTTTAGACATTCAACCATTAACAGATAATCAAAGGAAATTATTTGATTATTATGATGAGGGAAAAAATCTAGTAGCATACGGAGCAGCTGGAACTGGAAAAAGCTTTGTGTTTTTATATAAAGCACTAAGAGAAGTATTAAATGAAAAAAGTCCTTATGAAAAAATTTATATCATTCGATCTTTAGTCCAGACTCGTGAAATCGGATTTCTTCCAGGTGGACACGAAGATAAGAGTGCATTATTTGAAATTCCATATAAGAACATGGTAAAATACATGTTCCAACTTCCATCCGATGAAGATTTTGAAATGCTTTATGGGAATTTAAAAGCACAAGAAACCATCAAGTTCTGGTCCTCTAGTTTTCTTCGTGGTACTACATTTGATAACTGCATCATCATTGTAGACGAATTCCAGAACCTCAATTTCCATGAAAGTGATTCTATCGTCACCAGAGTTGGCGAAAACTGTAAAATCATGTTTAGTGGAGATGCAACTCAAAGTGATTTGGTCCGCCAAAATGAAAAAAATGGAATCATAGATTTTATGAAGATTTTAAATGTTATGCCATCATTTGAAACTGTGGAATTTGGAATTGAAGATGTCGTTCGTTCTGGTTTGGTAAAAGAGTACCTGATTGCAAAGCACTCACTTAACCTTTGACACCAGGCCAAAGCCGTGCTATACTGAGTGAGAGTCTGAAGCGATAAGATGAGCAATCCTTGGCAAACATTGAAGGCGAAAAAGTTCAATCATATTGAAATCAATCTGCCAAATCTTGAACGAGAAACAATTGATGGAGTTCGTTATTATAGGATTCCAGGGGAAACAGAACTAAAAAAATTCGTTTCAGTCACTTCTGTTACATCACATTATAATAAAGAAAAGTTTATTAGTTGGAGGAAGAGAGTAGGAGAAGAAGAAGCAAACCGCATTACGAAAGCATCCACAAATCGTGGAACAGCAATGCACTCACTCATTGAGAATTACTTAATGAATGAAGAGCTTCCAGAATCTACTCCTCTTCCTAAGTTTCTCTTTGATGTCGCAAAAACTGAATTAGACAAAATTGATAATATCATTGCAATTGAGCGTTCTCTTTATAGTGATTACTTCAAAATTGCTGGTACAGTTGATACTATTGCTGATTACGAAAGCAAATTAAGTGTTATTGACTATAAGTCATCAGAAAAACCAAAACCACGAGAATGGATCGAAAATTATTTTGTTCAGGCTGCAGCTTATGCATTTATGCTTAAAGAATTAACTGGCAGAGAAGTTGAACAGTTGGTTATTATTATGGCATGTGAAAATGGTGAAGTGGTGACTTATGTCGAAACTGATGTTGAAAAATACATCCGCCTTCTCGTAAAATATGTAAAAAAATTCACTCAGGATAAACTCAAAGAATATGAATCACTCCGATGAACTTAAAAAAGAATTTCAGAAGAAGTTCTTATGTCAAGATAAATTCGCACAAGAAATTGAAAGTTTGGTGCAAAATGAGCCAGAGCACAATTATATTAGTGCCATTGTCCACTACTGTGAATCTAATGGTCTTGATGTAGAATCAATCTCTAAATTAATCACTAAACCACTTAAGGAAAAATTGAGATGTGATGCAATTGAATTAAATTTTCTTAAACAGAGTTCGAAAGCAAAGCTGCCTATATGAGCAAAGTGACACCACATGAAACTTTTAAAACTTATCTTGCACTAAAGCGTCACTTTTCCAGTGACAATTATGACTTCCACAAATATAATGGAAAAATCAAGGCTTCTATTGATGCATTTCATAAGAGAAAAGACAGACTCTTTTTTGAAAAACTGTCAAGACAAAAAAAAGATGACGAAGTTGTAGACTTCTTTGTTTCAAACTTTGTCTCGGCAACTGATCCATCATCCTTGTGGATTGGAGACATCATCAAGAATGGAAATGAAAAATATTTAGAATGGAAAAAGAAAAGACAATCTCTAACTTATGTTTTTGAATCCGATCTGCGAAATGTATTTGCTGGAAATAACTTTCTGGATTATCTGAAGATTGAAGGTGGAAAACATCCAAAAATATTAAAAGAGTATCTTTCTGGTAAGTTGACTTTGGAGACTTTAGTAATATTAGATCAAATGATCAACTACAAAAAAAAGTTTGATGGAGCACTAATAGATCCAATATGGGAATTGGTTTCTAAAAAAATAGAGAATTATTCTCCATTTTTAGTCCTAGAACTGGATAAATACAAGGACATCTTAAGAAAAGTTTTGCTGTGACATTTTTTGATTCTGATATTGTCCAAAACGAATTGAAAGAAATCGGATTTCTTCAGGAAAGAATATCTTCTACTATGCTTTCTTTTGAACTAATGTCAAAAGAAGAGAAGTTAGAGCATATAGAAATGTTAGAGCAATTATTAGATAGACAAAGAGTTCTTTATGCAAGACTAAGTTTATCAGATGATCCCAAGGCAATTGAGATGAAAACTCGATTGGATAAATCAATGCAGTTGCTTGGGTTGGCTCCACACATGAAGATTGGTGATGTTTTTCAGAATATGACCAATCTCATACGAGACTCAAAACGGCAGTTGCAAGACGACTGAGCCTGTGCTATAATACTCTCATGGGCTTGGGAACCCTAAAGCCGCCCAAACTATCAATCGTATCAATCGTAACATGAATTTCAAAGATCTCAAGAAACAATCTTCCCTTGGTAGCCTAACTGAAAAGTTGATCAAGGAAGCAGAAAAGATGGGAGGAAATAATTCCAATGATAATCCTAATCTCTTTAAGCTAGAAACTGATAAAGCAGGTAATGGCCGTGCTGTAATTCGTTTTCTTCCAGCACCCCCAAATGAGGATCTACCTTTCGTAAAACTGTATAATCATGGCTTCCAGGTCAATGGTCGTTGGTTCATCGAAAATTGCCCAACTACACTTGGAGAAGAGTGCTGTGTATGTCGTTCAAATGGTGAATTGTGGAACTCTGGTTTAGATTCCGACAAAGAAGTTGCTCGTGCTCGTAAGCGTAAACTGAGCTATTATGCCAATGTTTATATTGTGAGCAATCCAGCAGATACTTCCCTAGAAGGTCAAGTTAAAATCTTCCGATTTGGTGCCAAGGTATTTGATAAAATCAAAGCTTCAATGAAGCCAGAATTCGAAGATGATCCAGTTATTGATCCTTTTGATATGTGGACTGGTGCCAACTTCCGACTTCGCGTAAAGCAAGTTGCTGGTTATCCAAATTATGATGATAGTGTATTTGAGGCTCCATCTGCACTTCTAGGTGGAGATGATGAAGATCTGGAGGCACTGTGGAAGAGTGAACATTCTCTACAAGAACTGATTTCACGAGATAAGATCAAAACACCGGAAGAACTCGAAAAGCGCCTTAACTATGTTCTTGGCTCTAAGCCAGCATCACAAGAGGCACAAGAACAAGAAGCACACCTCGAATCCCTGGTGCAATCAGCAGAAAGCGACATCATGAAGGAACTGGAAGAGTCATATTCTCGTAGTAAGTCCTCTAGTGCTGTATCAGAAACTGATGAAGACGAAGACGATGCCATGGCATACTTCAGTAAGCTAGCTCAATAATTCTTTCGGGGAGTCTTCTGGCTCCCCATTTTCTTATTCTTATGAAACTCAAAAACATCAAAAAAGAAAAGTTTTACAATCCAGTATTGGATAGTGATGGAAAGTTTCGTGCTACGATTCGCTTTCTACCTACAATTGAAGGAGATGAGTTTCCCTGGATCAGTCTTTTTTATTATTCTTTTCTTGGTCCAACCGGAATTTTATATGAAGAAAACTCTTTAATAAACATCAAGAAATCAGATCCAGTTTCAGAGTACAATCAAAAACTTCTTGCTACTAATGCAAAAGCAGCAAAAGATGCCGTCAAAAAACAAAAAATGAAGATTGCTTATTATAGCAACATTTATGTTATTGACGATTCTACAAATTCAGATAATAATGGTAAAGTATTCATTCTGAAATATGGTAGAACTGTATTTAGAAAAATTTTAAATATAATGTATCCAGACATCGAAAAAGATATCGAAACAAATATTTTTGATTTACGAGAAGGATGTAATTTTAATTATTATATTCAAGATATAGATGGTTCACACGATTATGACCGTTCAAACTTCGGTCCAATTGAACCATTAGAAATTAATGTTGAAGAAATCATGAATAATGCACATTCACTGTCATCAATGAAAGCACCAGATCAGTTTAAATCTTATGATGTTCTGAAGTCTCACTTAGATTATGTTTTAGGTGATTAAGAATATAGTCTGATATTATCTCCTCTCTTTAAGGTTCTGCTCATATATTGAGTGGAATCTTTTTTGTATTTCATGATTTCTTCCATATCATTAAACACAATATTCAAGTACTGTGGCTTAAGAATAAAAATATTTCTTTTGTCGTCTTCTAGCTGACTTTCGTATTCATAATTTGTGATTGCAGTTAACATAGAAGCTGATGGCACCAGAATTTGACTTTGTAAATTATTGTCATAATATTCATAGAAATAATTATTTGATTGTTGTAGAGGTGTACTGGAAGTAAATTCAATAGATTCTCTTCCAGTAACTTGTAATTCAATTCCATTTCCTGATGTTGGTGGTGCTTCTGTGATGTCAATCTTGAATCTCACTTGATCTTCAATTCCATCTCCATTCGTATCTCGTCTTTCTAGTGATTTAATTACAAAAGAGCCATTAATTGCGTCATCAACTGCATTTTGAATTGTAATGATTAGATTTTGTCTTAGATCTAATATGTTTTGGTCAATGACTACTTCCACATCTCCCTGATAGATAAGTCTTGATATAACTCCAACAGCTTTATATCCTTCAACAAAACCATTTTCAGATTTCCATTGATTTGGCAATTTGATACCTTCTGGTAGAATTAAATTTCCAATACTGTCTCTGATTTCTTGTGTTTCATAATGGTGTATACCATTGTATAGTTCATCATAAGAACCATACTTTTCGAGTAGTACCTTATCAAATATAGATTGTGGCAATGGCCATTCGGTTTGGATGTTGAGTATATTATTAGAAAGAAGAATTACCCAATCGAGTGTTTCATCGTTATAAATTTTGTATGCAACATTATCTGGCCTTTCGTCTCCAATGATCTTATACTTGGTGAAGTATGATAGATTTCCAAAAATATCCTCACGAAGTTTTCCACGACGAAATAGATTCTTTACAGTCGCATACTCTGAGATTTGCCTTTGATTGGAATCTCTACTGACATATTCAAAATCTGGAACTTGTCTGAAGTATGATGGCATTTTAGTAACCTATTTCGTTGTATGGGACATTATCAATGTAGTCACCAGTTGTTACCGGTTCTAATTCTTGAAATTGTAAAGATAAACTGTACGAAGTCATGGTTTTTGTGTTGTCACTAAATGTCATATATGACCCATCTGGCGTATAATCAACATTTACTGACTTTAGTGCGCATGTTTTTATTCTGTTCAATGATTTATGATTGGATTCTTTTCCATCATTATCTTTCGAAACATATTGAATATTAAAGACATTTGGTGTCGTGAGAAATAGTCTATTGCTGGCGGTTCCTACTGCCGAATATTGTTTGAATGCTCTAATAATTTTTTTTACTACAGTTGCTTCCGCTTCACTTCTAGGTGACAATTTAAATGTGAAATTAAATGGCCTTAGAGTGGGTCCTTGAAATAATAATTCTAAGTTTGGGTTAACAACTGCACCAGTGACTCTAGACAATAATCCATCAACTCCCGCTGCTTTTTGGGCAAAATAAAGTTTCACAGAGTTAATTACATTTGCATCCTTTCCCATACCTGTTAATTTGCCTACTAAATCATCAACATATGATTGTCCAGATCCAGACATTATATTTAAACTACCGTTAGTCAACTCCATCTCTATTGGATTTACTCCAAGTCCATTCCAATCTACATTATTAGTGTCAGTAATCGATGGCTGAATTGGTAAAATTATATTTCCTAATATTTCTTTACTTTGACTTCTTTCACCTAGAATTCCTATGGCACCAGTAACATCGAGCTTTCTTGGTTCATATTTAATGACAGAAAATTTGATAAAGTCTTGACTATTATTTCTTATATTTGTTGGGTATACCAAATCACTTATACCAAAAGCATCAGAAAAATTTGGATTTGGTGAATCTGGATTTATTTGAGATATTGAAGATAAATTAACTGTTGTATCTTGTGGAGGTGGTTTATTTGGATCTGGTCTGGCCGTCCCAGTTGTCTGTGGTAATCCTAATGCTGCATTTGAACTAGATTGTTGATTTGTATTCACTTGTCCAGCTGGAACTCCTTGTAATGGAGCTTGTAATACATTAGAAACATGATTATTTAAATTGATATTCATCAAAGAGTTTCTATTTGCCAGTGTTTGCTGTAAGTCTGCCCCAGCAATGACATTTCCATCAGCATCTTGGGTAAGTTTCCACGCTTCTCCCGCATCCCGAATTGCAACTGTTTTATAGTCTGTCCCTAAAATGCCTCCAGTGTATAATCTTAAACTGACAATTGCACTATTTGGTATATATTTTCCTGCTGCATCAACTTGAACTTCTGTAGAGGTCCCCAAATAAAGAGTCTCTCCTCCACTAGTTTTGTATGGCTGTTTTGTAGTTATTATAGTTCTTGTACTTGCAGTTGCCATCAGAACCACCCCCACATAAGGGACACAACCATCTCAATTTTTCGTAGAGTATGAGACATTATCGTTTTTTATCTATTTATCTTCCAGAAATGAACACTGGAAAAAATGAAGGAACTTGTAAAATATATTCTAGTTCCTGAGGTTTAATGTAATAAAACATTGACTGCATTCCTTCATAAGCATAAGTTCTGATTGGACTCTCGATGTACTCTGGATGCCGTTCCCAATGGTAATTAACTCCTTTCCAATATTGTCTACCTTCCTTCACAATTAAACTTACTGGGTGTACATCATACCACTGTCCTTTTGTTTTTGCGATATATTTGAAGGTATAGATTTTACCAGTTTCCATGGTTTCTTCTGTTCTACCAAGTTTAGACAAAATATCAATTAGGGCATTAAAATAAAAATTTGGTGATTGATTTTTTGGTAAACTATCAATAAGGTTCTTGAAGCTGTAGAACTCATCTTGTTTTTGTTGTAATCTTTTTTTTCTTTCGCTTAACTGATCCTGTACATAAGATCTAGGAACTTCTCTTTGAAGTTTTTGTTCTTCAAATTTTATCTCTTCTTCTTCTCTTTTTAGTTTTCGTTCTGATGATTTTGTCAGAGTTGAAAACCAAGTTCTAATTGTTCCAAATACTTTCCAGAGCCTACGAGCCTGATTGTCTAGTGGTTTAAACATTATTAGATTCCAAGTTCCGCTTCGGTGATCACTTTGAATTCCATATCTCTACTCCTACACCATTCATCTGCAGCTGCCCACTTTGCTTGATTCACACTATAAGTCTTCATCTCATACAACCAATTCTTTGTTTTTCTTTTTGGTTGTTTTGGTGGGACAGTTTGCTTTTTTGGCTTGACTTCAATCACATAAGTCTTTAATTCTCCAGATTGCTCTTTGATTTTTATAATGAAATCAGGAAAGTATCTGTGTGTCTTTAAATCCACCGGAGAGCGATAAGGAATAAAAAACTCTTCAGATCCATAAGCGATGACACTTTCGTTCAAATCACACCAATTCATAAATCGTAGTTCCCAGGAACTTCTATAGACAATATTCTCTGGGTTCCCAATATATTTCTTTGGATTTTGTGGGTGAAAATATCCCTGAATGAAATTTTTATTCCCCATCTATTCCTAAATATTATATGCAGTAAAGCTATTTATAGATGGCAGGCCCAGAAATAAAACCATACAAGATGTCTGCGATTAAAAGCAAGTTATTGCAACCTGCTTTGACATCGAATTTTATTTGTGAGTTTTTGCCTCCAGGTAATGGAGAAAGTAAGGTTCAAAAATTTCTTCAGGAAAGAGTGAGTGCTGGATTTGAAGGTGGACAATATCAAGGAGATACACAAGAATTAATTAGACTTTCTTGCTCGGATGCCTCATTGCCTGGATCATCTGTGATGACGCATGAAATTAATAATGATTACACTGGAGTAACAGAAAGACACGCATATCGTAGATCATATGATGATCGTGCAGACTTTACTTTTATTGTCGATAGTAATTATTTTGTGATTGACTTTTTTGAAAATTGGATTTCTTATGTTGTTGGAGAAAACTTATTGTCGGCAACAAATCGACCAACTCTACCACAACTAAGAAGAACTTATAATTACAGAGTCAACTTTCCAGACGATTATAAGACTGATAATCTATTCATTACAAAATTTGAAAGAGATCACGACCGTTCAGATAGAGGAAGACCATTAACTTATCAATTTATCAATGCATACCCAATCAGTGTCACATCAATGCCAGTATCTTATGATAGTTCTCAGTTGTTGAAATGTACTGTTTCATTTACTTATAGTCGTTATGTGCTATCAAAAAATTCGGCTCAATTTGTTAGTGAAACAGAAGAACCAACTACACCTAACGGAATTCCAGAAGCTCCGTTTCCTCCAACAATTAATGGTATTCCAGTTAATCCAAATACTGGCAGACCCGATTCACCTCCGGCTCCAACCAGTTAAATAAATAATCACAATGACTCGATCATAAGAACATTATGCCATTACCAAAGATTTCTGCGCCAACTTATCATTTAACTTTACCATCAACTGGAAAAGAAATAAAATATAGACCATTTTTAGTCCGAGAAGAAAAGCTACTTGTCTTGGCACTAGAAAGCGAAGATTCAAGGCAAATCACCGAAGCAATCAAAACTGTACTAAAGAATTGTATCGAAACAAGAGGAATCAAAGTAGAAACTCTTCCAACATTTGATATCGAATATCTATTCCTTAATATTCGTGGAAAATCAGTTGGAGAAGACATTGAAGTTAATGTGATTTGTCCAGATGATGAAGAAACTACAGTTCCAGTAAAAATCAACATTGATGAAATTGAAGTCCAGAAGTTTGATGGGCATGAAAAGAAAATTAAGCTTGATGATAAAATTTATCTGGAGATGAGATACCCATCACTCGATCAATTCATCAAAAATAATTTTGATCTCAATTCTGCTGATGATATGGATCAGGCATTTGATTTGATTGGGTCTTGTATTGATAAAATTTATACCGAAGATGAAGTTTGGTCAACTTCTGATGTGACAAAACAAGAGTTGCAAGAATTTCTAGATCAAATGAATTCCTCTCAGTTTAAATTAATTGAAAAATTCTTTGAGACTATGCCAAAACTATCTCATACAATCAAAATCAAAAATCCAAAGACAAAGGTTGAAAGTGAAGTAACAATTGAGGGATTAACATCTTTTTTCGTATAAGTCTTTCTCATATGGATCTGGAGAATTATTATCAGCTTAATTTCTCCTTGATGCAATATCATAAATACTCTTTGACTGAGATTGAATCGTGGCTCCCTTGGGAAAGAGAAGTTTATGTAACTTTATTGAAGAATCATTTAGAAGAAGAAAAACTAAAACAGCAACAATAAAATGCAAATTGGCATACCGTCAGGATTATCAGTAAAATGGTTCTCATTCAATCAGGTTGGCGAAAACACCTGGATTATACTGAAGGCAAAACTTACTGGTAAGAAGCAACCTGGCGGTGGATTCTATTATTCTGAAGTCAAACTAACTGATAAAGAAGCTGACACTGTTATTAGAAATATAAAAAAAGATTCTCGTGGATTTCCACTTTTTGAGGAAGATAAGGCAAAAGATTTTGCGGAAGAAAATAAAAAATATCAAGAGTGGCTGGTTGAACAATATCTAAAAAATGAACCAGATATTCCTAGCCTAGAAGATCTTCTTAAAAATATAAGAGAAGAGCCAACAACTCCCACTAGTGAACCAATATACGAAGGCACTCGTGGTGGTGATTTGGTAGATGAGGAAATTGATCCAGACTTACTAAAACTTATTGGTATGGAAGATGTCTCCGAAGGAGACTATGAAGATTATAGTGATCTGATTTCACAGAGACTGTTAGAAGGATCGTGGGCAAACGGAAAAAAGATATCGAAAAAACATCTTAAAATCTTACAAAAAGAATTTAATCGCGTAAAAGATAAAGTAGGAAAATTTAAACTAAAAAAATCTGGGAGAATTAATGCCACAAATGTCAGGGCAGCTACATCTCCCCCAAGAGCTAGAGTCAGACCAGAAAGCCTCACTGTTGAACCTCCAAAACCAACAGAACAAAAATCCGACGATTTACTAAAGCATGTAGTATCAATCAACAGATCAGTATCAAAAATACTTGAAATACTAACAGAAAGAAGTAAGTTAGATAAAAAACGAGAAGATTCCGAAAGAAAACAAGCTGAAGTCTTAAGAAGACAAAAGAGAGAAGAATCACTAGAAACTGGAATTGGTAAAGTTGCATCTGCTGCTGCTGGTCTTCTTGCTCCAGTTCAGGGGATTCTTGACAAGATCATAAGATTTATTGTCTTTACTTTACTTGGAAAGGCATTTGTAAACTTTGTAAAATGGTTGAACAATCCCCAGAATAAAGAACGAGTTGAGACACTTAAAAAATTCTTAAAGGATTGGTGGCCAGCATTGATGGGCGCTATCGTCTTATTTACCACTCCATTTGGTAAGTTTGTTCGTGCTTTTGTTGGTACAGTCGCAAAACTCACTCTCAAATTAACAAGATTTGCAATTCCAAAATTATCAAGTTTCATTGCAAAAAATCCTAAGACTGCAGCCGCAATTGGTGCCGTTGGTGCAGCTGCTGGTGTTGGAATGTATATGCAATCCCAAGGACAAAAACAAGATAAAGAATTGCAAAGTGCCGATCCAAATTATGGAAAATCGCCAAGTCCACAGAAAGGCATTTTGGACTTTGGTTCAATGAAAGGAATTTCAGCATTTAGTGGTGGTGGTCTAATTCCGTTTGCTGAGTCTTTTATGAATGGTGGATATGTTGATGAGAATACAGGACTCACGGTAACCGGAGCTGGGGCCGATACACAGGCAACAGTGCTACAGCCAGGTGAAGTGGTATTCAGCAAAAAAGCAGTGGACTACTGGGGCGCAGATAGGCTTCTGGCGATGAATAAGATTGGGGGTGGAACCAACATTCCCAAATTTGTTAATAATGTTCAGATGGCACAAGGTGGTGGAATGATCGGTGGAATGATGCGAGGTATTGGAAGATTGTTTGGTTCCAAAACTCCAACCCCACAAACAACTATTAAGCCATCATGGCATGGTCCAGCACCAAATTATGAGTATAAATCCAGAGAAGTTCAAGCATTCTTGAGATCACTTAAAGTTGCGGAAGGAACTATAAAATCTAAAAATTCTTATGATACCATTTATGGTGGAGCTGAAGTTCCAATTCGTCAAATGACGGTAAAAGAATTGATTAACATGCAGATGTCTGATATGTTACCGAAGAGACTTGGTGGAGGAAAAGCACCTTGGCCAAGTGGCGAATCTAGAGCATCTGGCGCATACCAATTCATGCCTAATACTTTAAAACAGTTAATGGTGATGAATGTATTAAAGCCATCCGATAAAATGACACCAGAAACTCAGGACCGTGCTGCCTGGGAATTAGCAAAAAGAAGAGGAATTACTTTATCTCAACTGAAAACGCAAGGTCTTAGTCGAGGAATTTTAAATACAGTTGCGAGAGAATGGGCTTCGTTACCAAACTTAGAAGGTAAGAGTTACTACAATCAACCAGTTAAGAAACCTGAATTACTACAACAAGTTTATAAAGAAAGCTTACAACTTGCTCCACAAGCAAAAATGCAACTACCAGGACCTCCAACAGCAAATCAAAAAATATCATTTGTCGATTTACCGCCAATTACACAACAAGCAAATCAACAAGTTGCTTCCTCTGGTGGTACAAAAATTCCACAATTTGTACCACCAGACTCTACTCAAGCTTCAATTAATGCTTCTATCTATGGTCTAGGCTGATGGCAAAAATAGACACAAATAAATTTATACCACAAAATAGAACCGAAAATAGAGGCTTATCTTCTCAGAGAGTTTCTGTTTCTTCTGGTGTTTCTTCTGGATCAACACCAAATATTAATCCTTCTGATGTCAAACCAGAAGAAAATGAAACCCAACCAAAGAAAACTTTATTGTCAGAAGTCATAGAGATTAGAAGAAATCTTCTATTGATTCTAAAGCTTGTTAAAGGTAATAATTCATTATTAAAAAAATCAGAAGAAAGACAAAGAAAAGAACAAGAGCAACAAAAATTTCAAGAGAAAGAACTGAAATCAGAAGAAAAGAAAAACAAACTGATTCCAGATTTTAAACCAACAGAATTTCCCAAGATGGGATTTTTGGATAGAATCAAACAGTTCCTTTTCTACACTGTACTTGGTGCTGCATTTACAAAATTTGGAAAGCACATTCCACAAGTATTGGGATTACTTAAAAATTTAGGTCCAGCATTTACAACCTTTGAGAATATTACTGGAAATATTTTAAATGGTTTTGTGGACTTTGTTGGATTTGGATATAAGACATACGATAAAGTTAAGGAAATTATTGTAGGTATCAGTGGAGATGATACCGAAAAGAGATTACAAGAATTTGATAAACAATTTAATACCTTTGCAAATCTAGCTATTATTGCTGGAATGACTGCTGCTGGTAGTGCGGATTTTAGTGGTGGGGGCGGAAAAAAAGAAAGACTAGGAGTTGACAAACAAACTGGACAGAGAGTCAGTAAAAGAGCACAAGCAAGATATCTGAATCAATATGGACAAGATGCTTATATTAAAAAGTTTGGAAAAAGAAGTTTTACTGGATTAACCGGAAAAGCTCCTAGTAGATTTGCCGGAAGACTTGCTGGTAAGGCACTTGGAAAAGTTCCAATTATTGGTGGTCTTGTTGATTTTATTATCAGTACAGTTATATTCAAAGAGAAACCAGGAAGAGCAGCAGCAAAGGCAGTTGGTGCTACAATTGGTTCTGCTCTAGGAACATTTGTTCCAGTTCCATTTGCTGGAACTATTCTTGGTGGTATTCTTGGTGATATTGTTGGTGGAGCACTTTATGATTCTTTGGTTGGTGGCGATAAACTTAAGGCAAAAGCTCAAGGTGGCCAAGCTACCAGAGGTGGAAAAAGAGTTTCTGCTCCAATCAAAAGAACCATTAAGCTAACAAGACCCAAACCAACAAAAATTAAACCACAAAAAACAATACCAGGAAAAGATGTCGGTGGAAGAGAAGAGATCAAAAAATTATTCCCATCTCCTACGAATCCTAGACAAAAGAATCCACTTGGGACATTAGAAAATGCTTCCAAAAATTACAAGGAACGAGTTCCGTTGATCGGTGGCATTATGGGTGCTGCTATAGATTCGACAATGGGACAAAGACCAGATCCAACTACATTCAAAAGAATTGGAACTGGATTCGGACATTTGATTCAGAATGCAATCGATGCAGAAACGAATGGAACAATTGCAGGTATTCAAAATCAAATAGTTGGACTTGCTGCTGGTGGTATGGTACCAAGAACATTATCAACTAATGAAAATATTGGGATGAAGATTGGTGAAAGTATTGGTAAAGCTCTTGAGGCTATGGTCAACAGTCAAGTCAATAATACATTGCAATCAATTCGTCAGCAATTTACAAAAGAAGATTATATGACTCCTGGTGGTGGGGCACCTGATGGTGGTGGCGGTGATGGCGATGGGTCCGTATTTGATGGTGATTACAAAGAAATTTTAGATCTTATAGCGAGTGTTGAAGGCGGTTATGATTCTTTGAATGTTGGTGGGGCTGCGGGTGGTACAATTGCTTATGGGTCAAGCACGGCAACTAAACAATTTGGAAAGCCATTTTCACAGATGACTGTAGAACAAGTCATGCAACTTCAAAAAGAAGGAAAAATTCACGCTACTGGAAGATACCAAATTATTAAAACGACTCTTGAAGGTCTTATGTCTGGAAGCTATGGTAATACTGGAGTTAAAAAAACCGATTTCTATAATGCAGAAACCCAAGATAGGCTAGGAATAGCATTGGTTAATTATAGATTGAGAACTGGTGCTAATGTAAGAAATTTTAGAAGTGAGTGGATAGGACTTAGAAAAATAGACGATCAAAAATTACAGCGTGCAATCGATAAAGCAAAAGGTGGAAATATAGGAACTATAAGATTGAAAGGCTTGCCACCAACAGGAACTTTACCTGGTCAGCAATATGGTGACCCAAGAGGTGGAGGAAGAAAACATGCAGGTGTCGATTTTGATGCTGGACTCAATGATACTTTTTACAGCCGTATAGGAGGAGAAGTTATCTATGCTGCAAATGCTGGTGGTGGGTATGGTAATGTGGTTGATGTTTATAATAAACAATTAAATGTCACTGAAAGAATTGCAGAAGGAACACAAAATTTAGTGACAGTTGGCCAAAAAATAAAACCTGGTACTCCTGTACAAAGGGGGACACATCAAACTGGAGTATTTCATTATGAGATAAGAAAGGGAAGAGCCACCGGTAGTGGAGATTTTTCAGGAACTATAAATCCATTAAAGTTTTTGAATTCACTACAGAAAAAAACTCAGTCTCCAAATATCGCAAAGCCAGACACTCGTCCTTCATCTCCACCACCCACTCAAGTCAGAACAAATCCGACAAGAGATCAATGGAAACCAGAGCAATCTGGACTAGAACAACTTCCTGATGGAACATATCGAAAAAGAGCATCACTAGCGCCAGCATCTTCGCAAAAAATTGCATCTGGACTAAACCAACAAGCGTCTTATGAAATTGCTGGTGGATTTACACTTGCTAGACAAACAATGATTATAGAAAAGTCTATGCCAACGCCTGTCGGTGGTGGTATAGTAAATAATATAGCAAGCACACAATCATTTAATCAAACTCAAGCAACATTAGCCAACGCATAATGGGATTATATAATCAGGCAGTAACGAACTTTAATGTTACAAAATTCAGGATTCACTCGAATCATAATGGAAAGTTTGCGGACATCACGCAGAAAGAAGGTCTTTTCGTAAACTTACATTATTACGAAAGTATTCTCGAAAATCAAATCAAAGCAACCGCAATCATTGCCGATACTGGATATTCAATCGAGAATGATGGGAAGTATGTTGGGTTGATTGAAGGACTCGATTTGTCTGGCGGAGAAAAAGTAGAACTTCATATCGAAGATGGATACGGAAATCAACTGAGATTTTCTGACGAGAAAGTATTTCGTATAGGAAGAATCAGAAATAAAATAGAGCACACGCAGAACATGGTTTTTGTAATTGATCTAGTTACCAATGAATTTTTTAGTAATGAACTAGTAGAGACAAGAGTTGATGAGCCATTTGAAGGAAAGATATCAGATTCTGTTCATACGATACTTAAGAATTTTCTAAAAACTCCTAAAGATCTTAATGTTGAAGTTACAGAAAATGAATATTCTTTCAATGCCCATGTAGAGAAACCATTTTATAAATGCACTTCTCTTGGTAAAAGATCTATACCAGAGGGCGGAACAGAAACCTCAGCTGGATTTTTCTTCTTTGAAAATTATGATGGATTTCAATTTAGATCGATCGAAAAGCTACTCGACGAAAGAAATGAATATAAAAAATACATTTACAACAATACTACAGAATTACCTGTTGGATATGATGGCAAAATCTTACAAGCAACTCCAGTGATTAACATTGATGTCCAGCAAAAAATGGCAATTGGTGCTTGGGGATCGCAAGTAAAAACTTATAATTATTTTGATACTGCATATACCGAAAAAGAATTTTTAGCCCAAAGTGAAGGAGCAAAAGGAGTGAATCTTGCTGGATTTAATCTCCCATCTTTACCAGATGATATTATTGGAAAGCCAACAAGAATCATCAGTAAGATGCAACCTTATGGAATCAAACAACCAATTGATAAAGAAAAATCTAAAAAGAAAGATTATAATGTAGAGCTTATTGCCGCTCAGGCTGCAAGTCGCTACAACCAACTCTTTACAATTGTGTTAAATATTGTAATAGCAGGAGATTACTCTCATCGTGCTGGTGATTTGATTTATTGTGATTTCCCAGAATTAAGTTCTGATAGAACTCAAGTTGTTAGTGGTAAGAATAGTGGAATTTATATGATCGCAAATCTCACTCAACAATTAGATCCTCGTAATGGTACATATACACAACTCACTTTAGTGAGAGATTCTTATGGTAGAAAACCATTTAAAAGATGACAAATAATTTCGACTCACAAAAAATCGGAGATGATCCACGCTGGTGGACAGGAATTATTGTAGATGATGTATCTTGGAAAGGAAATCAAGTAGCAGAAAAATGGTCTTCAATTGATCAACTTCCTGGTTGGGGAGCAAGATATAAAGTTAGAATTGTTGGCAAACATACTCAAGATAGAAATAAATTACCTGATGACAAACTTGAATTGTGTGAAGTCTTATATCCAGTCACAGCTGGAACAGGACATGGTGCTAGTTATCAAACATCAAATTTAAAAAAAGGTTCTGTCGTTTTTGGAATTTATAAAGATAGTGAAGGTAATGAACCTCTAATTATCGGATGCGTTGGTAATAATAGTCAAACTTATCTAAATCAAAAACAAAAAAATGGATTTGATACTCTAAGAGGATTATCAACAACTCCATTGTATGCTGTTCCAGCTGATCCTTCTGGAGTTCCCAAATCTTCTGATGGAAAATCATCACCAGTCATTGAATCTGCAGTTGCAGATAAACAAACAAATATTGCAGATCAAAGGCAATCCGAAGATCAAACAGTAAAAACTACAGTACCAACAACATCAACTTGTGAGCCCATCCAGTTGACTGGAGTTGCTCTCACAATAAAAAATTTAATTCAGGATATTGAAAAAGTTAAGAAGGAAGTTAATGATTGGAAATATAAACTTACAAATGAATTAATCAGTGAGAACGGACAAAAGTTTGGTCTACAAGATTATATTCAATACAAAGTCCAAAATGCCGCTAAAGGAATAGTTGGTTGGTTCAAAAATCTTATATTTGAAATTAAAAGAAGAGTAAACGAAAATATAGAAAGAGGAGCAAAAGATTTATATTATCTTCTTTTTCCAAATGCCAGACCAAAAGCAAAAGCAGCAATTGAGACTGCCGGAGATTTAATTAATTGTTTGTTTAGAAAAATTATTGGTCAACTTATTTCAATGTTGACTAAGTTTTTATTAAGTGCGGTTGATCGCTTTATTAATGTTCCATTGTGTGCAGCAGAAAATATTCTTTCTGCTCTTATTGGTAAATTGACTGGATTAATTAGTTCCGCTCTTGATGCGATTATGACTCCAGTGAATGCACTTTTGGGTGCAGTTGATCTTGTCGGAGATGTCCTACAAATGGTCAAAGATATTCTTACATTTCTTTCTTGTGATGATCCACCAAATTGTTCTAAGGTTAAAGAGTGGAGTATCTATGATGGTCCTGGACAAGGATTAAATTTAGATTTAAATTCTTTCTTTAATAAAGTAAAAACCTTTGCCTCTAATGTTGCCCAGTCGGTAAATCCGGACAACTTCGATTTTGATTTAGATTTTTCTGATGTTTTCAATGATGTATGTAATGTTGGGCCAATACTATGTGGACCACCGACTGTTGAATTTTTTGGTGGTGGCGGATCTGGTGCGGCAGGAAACGCAATCATAAGTGCTGTAGGAGAAATTCTAGGAGTTGATGTAACTTCTTCTGGTAGTAACTATTCATCTGCACCTTTTGTTAGATTTGTAGATTCTTGCGGCAAAGGTAGAGGTGCTGTTGGCAGAGCAGTTCTTGGTCCAGTTAATACTCAACAAGCAACTGGAGTATTGCCAACATTAGACAATGGTTCTACAGGAACCGGAGAAACTACAACTGGAGTTATTAGCGTTATCATGGATGAAAATGGAAGTGGATATCTATCAGTCCCAAATGGTGATCTCGGAGGTGATGAGAGAACATGGGCAGAGAAAGATCAAACAACAATAAAAAGAAAAGATGGAACATATGACAGACCTTATGTTCCAGGAGAAGACATACAAATACTTCCTGGAGATTCCGTAAGACTTCCCAGTGGGACAACAGAAGAATTGGATGGTGAAACAATTACTGGAGGTAAATATCAAACTGTAAATACACAAGGAACAATAACTGCTCCAGCTCAACCATTAAGTGATTTTATTCGTGGGGATTACCCTGATCTTGATGATGGAAAGTATCCAGTCATTTTATATCTTTGTGGAATTGAAATTGCAAATTCTGGATTTAATTATAGTGAAACTGATAAAATTGTAATAGAACCTTCTTATGGAGCTTCTGCTGTTCCTAAGTTTGGTTCGTTTGGAACTTTAGAGGGAGTTAGAGTTATCTCTGGAGGAGAAGGATTTAAAGAAGTTCCAAACATTTACATCGAAAGTGAAACAGGATTTAATGCAAAATTCATTCCAAGATTCTGCATAGATAGAGTATCTGCAGATCAAGTTAAAGAACCTGGAATACAGGAACAGATTATTTCTGTTGTTGATTGTGTTGGTAAAGTACCTCAAGTAGATTTCTTTAGAGTTCCTCAATAATGTCCAAACCGAAAAATTACGATACCATAAGATATGGAAATAAAGATGGCGAAATAAAATTCGGTCATATCACAGAGAATAACGAAGTTGATTCCTTCATTGTAAGAAGTGGATACGAGCCAAATCATTATATTGAAATGTGCTCAACTGGGGATGCACATCGAAAAAATGGGACTGTTTGTCGTTCCACAGGAACCTTTCATGTTAAAGCAGGTGATAATGTAAAAACTGGTGGGAAAGAAGAAAATTGTGGAATATTTTTTGAATCGGTAGATGGTGATTTGTGGCTTGGTGCTCCTAATGGAAAAATTAAAATTTTTGCCAGAGATATTGAACTCATTGCAAATGGATATAATGGAAGCACTGGTTCAATCACATTATCTGCAAATGAAAAGGTAAATATAAAAGCACCTTATGTTAATGTGAATGGAACGACATCTACAAAAATTGTCTCTGATGATACTGTAAGTGTTCTTGGTAAAACTATATTAAATATTTACGGTGGCCTCATAGATTTTGCTGATGGTGCCTCCACAGCAAAATCAGCAGGACCAAAAGCTGGATCAAAGCCTTGTTTAGGAAATACTTATATTAATGAATTGCGACAATACATAGAAGATTTTTTAATTTAATACGATGAAAGTACCTGATTTATTTGTAGGAAGAAGATTATTTGTTGGATGTGGGGAGCCAGTTGGACTTGGCATAGGCCCAACAGAGATCAGAGGATCTGCCTATATTGAGGGACCAATGATCGTTGGGAATCCTTTAGCATATCCAGTGGCAGAAGCAAACCTAATGGTTGCACGCTGCGTAAATGTAGAGGCACTCCCACCACCGCCATCAATTTTTAAAGTTTCTTCTAGAGGACTCCCACCAACACCTATTGATGTAATGCTGGGAGATCCATTGGGTCATGTTGGAATTACAATTAACTCTACTCTTATCAGTATTTTTAATGATACAAATATCTCTATAATTTCACCATATACAACTGGTGTTGGAATTTTAAATTGGGTAGGAGCAAAAACTTTAACTGGTGTCGTTGCAGAAACTGGAGCAGAAGCAAGAATAGGGAAGGAGGCAGTATCTGCAGCAACAGTTGATAATGGTCCTAAATTTATTAATGGGTCTTTAGATGTTGCTGGATATGTAGTTGCAGCAAAATACTTTGGTGATATTTCTGCATGTTCTGGCAAAAAAGATTTTGATATACCGCATCCAACGAAAAATGGTTGGAGGTTAAGACATGTTTGCATTGAAGGTCCAACTGCAGATGTTTATGTTAGAGGAAAACTTAAAGATTCTAATGTCATTTACCTCCCAGAATATTGGAGAAAATTAATTGATCCAGATACAATTACAATAAATATTACACCAATAGGCAATTATCAAGAATTGTTTGTTGAAAAAATTGAATGGGGAACGCGAGTAATCATAAAAAATAATTCCGGGTCTTCTATAAATTGCTACTATACAATTAGTGCGGAAAGAATTGATGTCGAGAAAAACATATCAGAATATGAAGGAACTTATGAAGATTATCCAGGAGACAATAGTGAGTATATGAATACAGTGAGAATTTTACCATTGGAGATTTGATATATGGCACTAACCGATAGAATTAAAAAAGATATTACCGAAAAGAAACAACAAAAATTAAATAATGTTGAATATTTTAAAGAGCAAATATTACTTACAGATGCTCTTAAAGAAGATTATGACAATGCAGTAAGGTCAATAGATTCCGATTTACTCGGTGATATAACAACCGTTAATAATACATTAATAGGTGTGCAATCGGCGTATCAAAATCGTATTGATTCTGGCTGCAGAACTGATTTATTTTGGAGAGTTGAAGGTTATAATGCTGGAACTGGAAATTATTCACTAGTAGTAGAAAAATTATCAGTTGTTGGATATGGGACTTCTGTTGCTTTTTTGAATTCCTCTGGCGGCATTACCACATATGCAGATGGAGTAATTGAAATTCCTGGAATGGGTGGTGACAATCTACATGCCATTAGATATTATGATGAACCATATATGAAAGATATTGGAGATACAACAATAGGAAGTTTTATTGGAATTGTTGGGACCGCATCAACTATTCTTGCAATAGCATCTCAGTCATCTGATGAACTTATATCTACCTTTGATATTGGGAATTTAATCATATGCTCAAAAGATGGTGTATTTTCCGGAGGGAATAATAAGATAGTTGGATTTGGTAGTACAACAATTACAGGAATCACTACAACCGTAATGGAAGAAGTTGTTGGTATAGCAACTACTTCATTTGAAGTCTCTACTATTATTTTGGAAACTGCAACCATCGGATTTTCATCTTTACCAGAAAGTGATGGGTCATATACTCAATTTACTGTTGTGACAGATCCAGATACATTTGAACAAACACAAACGAGATTTAGATATCAAGTCAAATTTGGTAAAAATCCATTTTCTCCACAGACAATTGGAATCTTGGATTCTAGTACTATTGGCATTGGGACATTCATTGAATATGATAATAGCGCAAAACCTCCTGCAGCACAAAGTTGGAAACCTGAGTTGGAAGGAGTCGAAAAAAAAGGTGAAAAAATTAAAGAACCAAAAGTTGGTGCTGGTAGAATTTATAATGTTGTTGGGTTTACAAGTGCGCCAACTTATCTTGGAACTCCACAGCCAGAAGGAACTAAAATAACGACTACAATATTAACAGGACTTTATACTCCAATTACTCTTCCCAGTGGTTGTACAGCGATCGAAAACACATTGACATCTAGTATTTCTGCAAGAAATACTTTAGAATCTAATCTTTCGTCTGGATCAAATTGTATACAATCAAAAGTTGATGCAGCAAATGCACTAAGAACAGAAAGAGCAGAATATTCTCTAAAGATATGGGGACTTCGCCAATCTATTGGAGGAGAAAGCGATCGAATTGATGAATATGAAGCACTTGAAACTTATATAAATGATACAGAAGAAACAATTAATGGAACTACAAGCTGCTTATAATATGAAAAATACACTTTATACAAACACTGAAAATCTTGTAACCGCAAGAGGAAAGGTATTTAACAACACCACAATCAAACTTCCAGAAGAGTGGGAAGAAACTGTAAATCCAAAAACTATTACGGTATCATTAACTCCCTGTGGGTCACCACAGGATATTATTGTAAAGACTGTGGATGTAAAAGAAGTTCGTTTGCAGTCTTATAGTAATCTCCCCATTGAATGCTATTATCTTATTCTTGCTGAAACTAAATAATTAAAAAGTATTGAGAAATGGCATATCAAGGAATAGGAACTGGTACAACGCCGAATGATGGAACTGGTGATGACTTATTAGAAGGTGCTGTGAAAATTAATTCTAATTTTTCCGAAATATATTCTACATTTGGTACTGGTATCTTATCTGGTAGTGTTCTAAAACCAGTCACCACAACAATCTTGAGCAAGACACTTCTGAATAATGAGTTTTGTCAGGTTAATGCTAGTGGATTAACTCTCACATTACCAGCATCTCCATATGATAGTAATGAAGTGACAGTGAGTGTTGGCAATTTTGTAAACACTGTAATCGCTAGAACAGCACCTACTACAATCATGGGATTATCTGAAAATTTAACTATAGATTACCCAAATACTTCTATAACTTTAATTTATTTAAGTTCAACTAACGACTGGAGAATAAAATGAGCAATTTAAGTCAGTTTATTGGAGCTGGGACAATTCCATTTAGGATAAATCCTAATGCACTTTCTATTGATGTTTTAATAGTTGGTGGTGGAGGTGGTGGTGGTGCTGGCTCAAATACATCCTATACTGGAGGTGGTGGTGGAGGAGGTAGAGTTGTTTACCTAACTGATGTTCTTGTTTTAAAAAATATTCCATATACAATAACTATTGGATCTGGTGGATCCGGAAGTACTACTAATGGTAGTACTGGTGGAAACTCTGCATTTTCAAAACTAATTGCTGAAGGTGGTGGCGGAGGTGGTGCAAATAGTACTACTGGGTCACAAGGTGGATCTGGTGGCGGAAGTGGATCATTCACAAATACAGGTGGATCAGTTCTTACGCCATCATCATCATCAATTAGCACCTTTGGTTCAATTGAAAGTGCCACTTATATTGCATCATCTGGAAATGTAGGTGGACATGCTTCTGGAGGATATGGATCTGGTGGTGGTGGTGGAGCTGGAGCAGTTGGTTCAAATGGATTTAGTACTTGGTATTCAGGCAGTGGTGGAAATGGACTAACATATTCTATTGTAGGATCTCCTGTGACTTATGGTGGTGGAGGAGGTGGTGGTGCTTATTATCCGTACCAATCTTCTACTACTGGGGGGTCTGGTGGTGGAGGCGCAGGCCAGTGGTACTATACAAACGGAACCAATGGAACAAATAATCTTGGTGGTGGAGGTGGTGGGTCACAATATGTTACTGGTGGAAATGGAGGATCTGGTGTGGTTATTGTTGCATATAGAGATAATTACGCAGCCCCTACTTCAATTACTGGGACATACGATCAACCTGTGAGAGCAGGATATAGAGTTTATAGATTTTCTACTTCAGGTTCAATTACATTTTAAAACTCATGGCACATTTTGCAGAAATCAATCACGAAAATCAAGTTCTTCGTGTAGTTGTTATTGGAAATTCCGATTGTCTAGATGGCAACGAACAAGAATCAGAAGAGGTTGGAATTTCTTTTTGTAAGTCTCTTTTTGGAGATTACACTGAATGGAAGCAAGCAAGTTATAATTGCAATTTTAGAAAAAATTATCCTTCTGTTGGATTTTATTATGATGAAGCAACTGATGCATTCATTCCACCGAAACCTTTTGACAGTTGGAAATTAAATGAGGTAACCTATCAATGGGAAGCTCCAGTTTCAATTCCAGACCAAGAAGATCTTGAAAACCCGATTTCATATTATTGGGACGAACAAAATCAGGAATGGAAAAAAATCGAAGTACCTTCTTGACACCAGCACCATACCGTGCTATGATACTTGAGTAATCGAAGGACGAAGGAATGCAAGACGAATACCTCTCACGCTGTGTGGTAGATCCGATCAAGCGCACAGTATACCTGTACTCTAATGAGGGAGCAGAAAGGCAAGTGGCATGTGATACCGTAGAAGAGTTTATGAATGTATTGGATTTTGTTCGTGCTACAGTAGATGAAGAGACACTTTCATATGCAAATCCACTTTAATTGAAAGAATTTTATTAAATTTTTCTTGTATTATACCGTTTTAAGATGAATCCGTATCACATTAATTACAAAGCACTAAAACAAGAACCTGTGAAAACAACACCAGAGAATGTGAAGGAAGCAAATGAAGGGTTGTTTTATTCTAAAATGAATCTTCCACAAGCAGCAAAACATTGTGGAATGAGCAATAAAGAAATGAAGTTGACATTTTTTGAGTATATAAAGTACCATCCAATTAGCAGCAATTTCTAAATAATCAGAAGTAATGGAAGACATCTGATGAAATATCGAATTGATGCCTCTTATGTCTGGTACAATAAAGGAACACAAATTGTTCTTATGTATTTTATCAATCAGGTTGCATTTACTTTTGATGAACTAGAAGATGACTCCATAAAAGATCTAGAACTCATAAAATTAGCTGATAATGAAAGGCGATACGAACCAGAAGATTTGTACCGTTCTTCACAGTATTTAATTTCGGAGGAATGTCATCCTCTTATGTTTGAATTAGAATTATCAAATCCAGAAATGCTACCCATTGATTAATATGTCATTAATTTCACAAAAAGACCGAGAAATGGCAATTGAGGCATTTGAATACTATATTCAAAAACTCAAAGATGATAATTGCACAGATGCTTCCATTAGTGCGTTTCAAACTCTCCTAAATTGGATAGAGCTTGAACACTTTAAGAATGAAAATTAATTTATGGATGTGCCCAGAAATGGGGCAATGGAGATATACAGTAACAGATAATACTCGGCCAGTTGTAAGGCAAGAATCTGGACAAAGACCTAATTTACATGATGCAATGTCAGACATAGAGAATGTAGTTCAATCTATGTCGGAATCAAAACAAAAGTAAGAATTAAAGCTCTATGTGACTATAGATAGTCCTAGAGCTTTTTTTCTTATGATCAACTCATTGGAAATTTCTGCAATTCTTGTACTGTCATTTGTTTTAATTTCTATGTTTTATTCATATGATTGAGGACTTATTATCGCTAAATAGGTAATAAAGAACTTATAGCGATAATAAGATGGGGCTATCCAGATTATCAAATTTTCTTCGTAGTGTTCGTGGAAATATCATATATGTTGATCCAAATGCACTAGACTCTACCGATTCCATCGAAAATGATGGAACTAGTGCTGCAAGACCATTTAAAACTTTGCAAAGAGCATTAATTGAAGCAGCAAGATTTTCGTATCTTCCTGGCCCAAATAATGATAAGTTTGGCAATACAACAATTCTATTGTATCCAGGTGAACACTTAATTGACAATAGACCTGGATGGATTCCCATCCCTGGATCTACATTCCTCAAGAGAGATGGAACTACATCAACTGATTTTTATGAGTTTGATCTACAGACACACTTTGATATAAATTCAGATAATAATGCTCTCTATAAGTTTAACTCTGTTTATGGTGGTGTAATAGTTCCAAGAGGAACCTCAATTGTTGGATATGATCTCCGAAAAACAAAGATTCGTCCAAAGTATGTTCCTGATCCAGAAAACGATAATATTGAAAGGTCTGCTATTTTAAGATTGACCGGTGCTTGCTATCTTTGGCAGATGTCAATCTTTGATGCAAATCCAAACGGTATTTGCTACAAGGATTATACAAACAATACATTCGTTCCAAATTTCTCACACAATAAACTCACTGCATTTGAATATGCGGATGGCGCAAATGCTGTAGAAATTAATGATGCTTTTAATAATTATTCTACAAATAGAACTGATCTAGACATTTATTACCAAAAGATCGGTCTTGCTTATGGTAATTCTAGTGGTAGACGAATCTCACCAGATTATCCATCAGTAGTAGATATTGAGTCTAAAATTGATGAATATCGTATTGTTGGATCTCGCGGAGAAGAAGTTGGAATCTCAAGTATTCGTGCTGGTGATGGACTTGGTGGTGGAGATAGAACAGAAATTACAGTAACACTAGCACAAGAAGTTACTGGTCTCGATGTAGATACTCCAATTCGTGTCAATAGTGTTGGTATTAGTACATTTAACGGACAATATGTAGTCAAACAAGTTGTAAGTGACACTGAAATAAAATATGCGACCTCAAATCCACCTCCAATTGGAGTTAATTCAATTGTTGGACAAGGAACACTCAACATTGTAGTTGATACTGTTACTTCTGCATCACCATATATCTTTAACTGTTCATTAAGATCTGTTTATGGTTTGTGTGGATTACATGCAGACGGAAATTCTGTGACTGGATTTAAGAGTATGGTTGTTGCTCAGTTCACTGGCATTTCTCTCCAGAAAGACAACAATGCTTTTGTAAAGTATGATCCAACGACTGGAAAATATATTGATACTACAAATGTAGCTAATATTTATTCTGATTCTCTTGCCAGATATAAACCATCATACGAGTCATATCATATTAAAGCCAGCAATAATGCGTTTATTCAGTGTGTATCTATCTTTGCAATTGGATACGCACAACATTTTGAAGCAGATAGTGGTGGTGATATGTCCATCACCAACTCTAACTCAAACTTTGGTGCAAAATCACTTTTATCGAAAGGTTTTAGAGACGATAAATTCGTTCGTGATGATTTGGGTTATATTAGTCATATTGTACCACCAAAAGAAATTACAACACCCAGAATTACAATTGAATTCGATTCAATTGATGTAAGTAAAACTGTTAGCGTTGGAAATAGCTCTAGACTCTATCTTTACAATCAAACTAATGAAAATTTAAGGCCAATCAGTGCCATTGATGGATATAGAGTCGGTGCTAAACAAAATGATCAACTAAATCTCATTCTTTCAAATTCTGGAATATCTACAACATATTCTGCGGCCATCGTAATGGATGGATCTAGTAATACTACATACCAAAAAGAATATAATGTTGCCAAACTCGCAAATGGAGTAACTAATAATATATCAGCAAACACAATTACTCTTACTGCACCTCATAACTTTATTAATGGTGAGACTGTAAGAATTGTTAGTGACACTGGAGAAATTCCCGATGGATTAGATCAAAATTCAGTTTATTATGTAATTACCAATTCTGCCGCAACCGGAATTGGCAGCACTCAAGTTCGTCTTGCTTCTTCTCTGAATGACGCAGAAAATGGAAGCATTTCTTCTTATGCGATAAACATTCTAACAACAAAAACATCAAATCTTAAAGTTGTAAGTAGAGTTTCGGACAAAAATTCTGGTGATATTGGACATCCAATTCAATATGATTCTACTAATGGACAATGGTATCTGAATGTCAACCGAGGTAATGAAATATATAATGCAATTTTAGCATCTGGAATTAGTGCAAGTTCTAGAACTTATATTACTCGAACTCCAGATAATAGAAACTATGAGGATACTTTATATAAGTTTAGGTATGTCATTCCAAGAGATACTACAATCAAGGCAAGACCACCTCTCGACGGATTTGTTATTCAGGAGTCCACAACTTTACCATTAGATGATACTGAGATTAATTATCAGTATAGTCCAGATAATACAACAAAAACACTTTCAAACTCAACAGAACTTAAAAAGACAAAATTTATTTCAAGTGCTTCTTGGGCTGGTTCTGTTGCTACAATTCAAACTGAACTTCCACATAATCTTTCTATTGGATCTCAAGTTCAAATTGTAAATGTCCTGAGTTCAAATAATGTCTCTGGACTATCTACTTCCGGCTACAATGGAACTTATACAGTAACTTCAATTCCAACTAGAAGAAAGTTTTCATATTCATTGACAAACAATCCAGGAACTTTCTTAGACAATACTTCAGTCAGAAACACTTCACTTCCTTATTTTACCAGAAAGAAACTTCCTGGAACTTATATTGCATATAGAACGGAGCAAGTTCAGGAATATGTTCAAAATCAACAGGATGGAATTTATCACATTTCAGTAATAAATTCTTCAAATAATCCTACAATAACACCATTTGACCATTTACGACTATTACAACCAGTTCAATATCTTTATCCACAACTTGATAGAGATAATATAGTTTCCGATCCGGAAGCATCTCAAAGTTATGCACTTCCTGATCCTATTGGTCAGGTTGTTATAAATGACCCACAAAAGAGTATTACTAAAGAAACTCTTGAAGATTTCTTATTTGAAAATAAAGTTGGATTTGGTTTAACTAATGTTGTTAGTAATTCTACTGGAACCGCACATACTTTCTATACAAACATAGATCATGGTTTAAATCCAATTACTGACCTGACTATCACTAATGCAGGATCTGCATATGGTACAACTGGTGCAATAGAGACTTTATATAATGCCCAGTTAATTGGTGGTTCTGGAGAAGGCGCATCTGCAGTTATTAAAATCAATTCATCAGGACAAATTACTAATATTGAAGTAATGGATGGTGGTGCTGCATATCAAGTTGGTAATGTATTATCTGTTGTTGGTGTTGCAACAACATCGGGACATACTGTTGCTACAGTTACAGTTGCGTCAATTTACAATCATGTCAATGAAGTCATTAAACTTGACGGAATTAAAGGAGAAAATTATAAGCAGTATAATGATCTTTATAGAATTACCGGAATATCAAGCACCAGATCTGTTCAAGTTGCATCTGCTGGTTCAATTTCTTCTGCATCAATAACTGGAGTTGGCATAACAGCAACAGTAAGTTCTAATGCATATTTGGTAGGTAAATCTATTACTGCGACATCATTTACCTATAATAATGTTTCTGGAATTGCGACCGTAGCTTTTGGTTCTGCCCATGGTCTATCTGTACAAGATAAAGTAAAAGTATCAGGAGCAAATAGTTCTTTATATAATGGCAATTTCTTAGTATCGAAAGTAAATTCAATTACTTCAATTAATTTAAATATTGGAATTTCAAGTTCATCTCCGGCAACAACTGGAACTATTATTGTCCATCCACATGGTTATACCTCAAAAGGAGGAAACAATACTGGAAGAGAAGAACAAAGACTCGTAGAGCAATATGGTGGAGTTAGTTCTACAACAATTTCTGGTATTACAACAACTGGAACAACTGTAGAAATTTCATCAGTTGATTCAACTGGACTTAAGATTGGTGATTACATTCAAATTGATGATGAAATTATGAGAATTCGTGGAACTGTCAATGGGAATCCAGTTTCAGTTTTTAGAGGTCTATTGGGAACTCGTAGTTCTTCTCATCTATCAGGATCTGTTGTAAGAAAAATACATCCATATCCAATCGAATTCCGTAGACATTCTATTCTTCGTGCATCTGGGCATACTTTTGAATATGTTGGATTTGGACCAGGCAACTATTCAAATGCATTCCCAGATCGTCAAGATAGACAGATTAGTGAACAAGAAGAATTATTATCACAATCATTCAAGTCTGATGGTGGTATTAATGTTTACACCGGAATGAACAACGATGGTGATTTTTATATTGGTAACAAGAGAGTAAGTTCTGCAACTGGACAAGAAGATGTATTTGATGCTCCCGTTCCATCAGTTCGTGGAGAAGAAATATTTGTCGAAACTGGAACCGCAGCAGCTCTTAATATTGTCAATACTGAAAATATAAGTGTTACGAGATCAATTAAAGTTGAGGGGGGCAAAGATGGAAATACTGTTTCCGAATTTAATGGTCCTGTAATTTTTAATGACAAGATTACTTCTAACTCATCTCGTGGAATTGAAGCAAATTCTTTATATCTTCAAGGTGATGAAGTAATTTCTAGAAAGTATACCGTAGGAATTTCTACGCCAATTGAGTTTGGAAATAGTGGTGACATTGAATACTATTCACAACCAGATGATGGTGGTCATCTTGGTTGGGTATACACTTCAAATAATAAATGGAGAAAGTTTGGTCCTATTCAAAATAATATTGGTCACTATGTAGGAATTTGGACTGGAACTCACTATGGAACATACTATGGCGATGGTTCAAACCTAAGTGGTTTAGATCCTGTATGGAAAACTTCACCAACAGGTATTCATACTTCAGTTAATGTTGGTATTGGAACAACTCAAGCAAGTGCAAACTTTAAACTTGAAGTCACTGGATCGACTAACATTAATGGAATTCTTAATGTTGGTGAAATCATCGAAAGAGTTACAGTAAATTCTTCTACTATTTTAGGTGCGGTCTCTACGGAGAATATAAACTTAAGTGACAATAATGTTTATTATTATACCTTGTTTGCAGCAGGAAATTGGTCTATCAATTTTAGATCTAGTAGTTTGCAATCTTTGGAGTCATTTATGAATGTTGGAGAAACATTAACTGTTGCAATCATGACTACTCAAGGAGCAACTGCATTCTATAATACTACAGTTCAAATTGATGGTTCTTTAGTGAAAGTTTTTGAATATGGAGATCTTCCGATTACTGAAGGAAATACTAGTGGCATTGACATGTATACTTATGTAATTGTTAAGAAATCAAATGCCGGAACGATCGATGATAAATTTACAGTTCTAAGATCATTATCTCAGTATTCACAACAATAAAGTAAAATGCCATTACTAGGAGCAATTGGTAACGCATCTGAGTACTCTTTTAGAGGTACTTATGATAAATATCCGTTCGATGTAAATTTCGGAAATTTAATTGATGTTGAACCGGGACAAATTTATTTTACTACATTAAAGCTAATTGAAGATATAAATTATAAAGTCCCAATTTCAATCACTGGTGATGGCGAATATTATGTTGGAAATATAATATTTAATAACACATTTGACAATACTCAAGTTACACTCGATCAAATTGGAACAACATTCGACATAACTTTTCCACAATTAAATTATACCGACCAACCTTCTTATGTGAGAAATGGAAACACAGTAGGACTTAGAATATTTGGAGTAGCACCAAATACTTTATCTAATCTAGTTGTAATTGACAGATCTTCTACTTCATATAATCTTTCATTAAGTAGTAATCTTACAATTGGATTGCGTGATGGCAATATAACTTTTAGTCCACAAGGATCTATTCAATTTGATAATAGAACTTTCCAAGGATCGGAAATTGGACTTGAGTATTATGATAAAACTTATACAACTACTGTTACGATAGGAAAAAAAGATTTTACTTGGATAGTAAAAACTAAAAAAGGTGGGAAAGCAGAAAATTTAGTTTTTACTGCTGCAAATGATGTAGAATTTTCAACTGAAATAATAAGCAATACATATACCGTTCAAGGTCTTACAAATGCTTTCAGTTACACAGCAGAAATAATTTCCAATGAGGGTTTTTTAAGTGTAAATTATGGAGAATTTGTAAAGTCTGCTACGGTAAAAAATGGCGACATTGTAAGACTAAAAGTAAATTCATCAAATTTTAACTTCACCCAAAAAACTATAACAATAAGAATATCTCTTGATGTATCGCCTGATGTTCAAAGCACTGCTTCCTGGAATGTTAGAACATTAGATAGGATTCCATCTAATCTATCATTTACAGATGTACTGAGTGCAAAATTAAACACAGAAATCTTAAGCGAAGTCGTAACAATTGAAGGTCTTTCTAACGATATTAATTTCAATGTTTCTATCATTTCCACTGATGGATTAGTATCTGTTAATAATGGACCATTTGTAAAATCGTCTACCATAAGAAATGGAAATAAACTCCAATTAAAATTAAATACAACCTCAAATTGGTCAGAAGAAAAAACTGTAACGGTGAAATTAGAAGATACTTTAACAAATTGGAAGGTTACAAATAGAACTATAGAAGCAAATATTGATTCAAATGCTGGAAATTTAATTTTTTCAATTCCATTTAATACTATAAATCGGATACAGGATATGAGTCCTGAGGTGAGAATTAAGAATTCTTTGAATCAAGGACTTCGTGCATCAACAGTTATTGGAACTATTGCTGGAAGAACTAGTCCAGCAATATCAACAGAGAGAAGTAGATCTTATGGAAATATTGGATCTTATAAATTAGCAAAAGGTACAACTACTAAAACTTTTGAAGTAACTCAACTCAGAATCGATACCAACCAAACTCAGGTTCTTGGACTTGGTGATTTTACGGTAGAAATGTGGATGTGGTTTAGTGGACTTAATTTTGGTGGAGAGGTTGGAATGTCAATATTCTATCCTTCATATATCGATAATAGAAATGCAAGCGATTACTTCTTCCAACTGTTTATAAAAGGAGATAACTGGGCTAACATCTCACAATTTAGGCGTGGACTTTTACTTGGTTATCCTGATGCAAATGGAGTTGTACAGACAATATGCGAAACTTCATCTCAAGTTTTATCAAATAATACTTGGAATCACATTGCACTAACAAGAAGTGGAAGTACTTTTAGAATTTGGGTAAATGGAACCAATTGGGCAAGTGGGTCTAGATCTATGGATCTAACCTCTAGTGGGTATAATTTTGCACTACCAAACTTCCAAAGACTTATTCCAGATGATTTTTATATTCAAGACTTGAGACTATATAAAGGAATTGCAAAATACACCACGAGTTTTAATCCATCAAATGTAACCTCTATTATGGAACCATATACACCATAAATAAAAGAAAACTATAAAAAATGGCTGATAGATATCCATTAATATTTGATTCTTCAGACAACAGGTTTAAAGAATTACCTTCTGGTGATAGTCTCAATTTAAATAATAGTCCTATCGTAAATGTTCCTTCTATTGAATGTGAAGGAGTAATTACCGGAAGACCTAGATTCTCTGTGTATAACGACACTATAATAACATCAGTAAGTGTTACTTTGACATCAAGTGACATGAATAAGGTTTTATTATTAAATACCTCCACTACAAGATTCATATATCTTCCAAGTGGTTCTTCTGTGCAGCTTGGAGATTGGATACGCATTGTTGATGTTGGAACTGAAACTAGTTCTGGAAATGCATTTAAAAATAATATAGTCATATATCCAAATAGTGGTGATAGAATTCAAGGTGGTCCTATCAATGATATTCTTATTATGGATGTTGATAGCCAGGCAATTACTTTGATGTGGTGTGGCTCTACTCATGATTGGCGTATTGTAAACTAATCTAGGAGACCTAAAATGCCACAATATACATCTTCTTTTAGAAATAATATTCGCAGGGAGAGAATTACAGATAATACTTTCACTAAAACAGTAACAGTTAATGTAGCAGATTATGGTACAATAACTTCTGGATATGAATCAAATGGAACTGTATTTAAAAGAGCATATAGTGATGTAATTAATAGCATATATGATCCTAATGTAATCATAAATTTAGTTGTTCCTGCTGGAGATTATTATTTTCAAGGAACCGCTGATCCCAATCAATATCTTGTATTAGACCCACCACAAGGAGGTCAAATTAAAATAGTTGGTGCAAATAGAATAGGAACTAGACCAACTTCTACTACATTAGCATCACAAACAAAATCACAAAATTATAATACATTAGCAAATCATTACCCGACAAGATTTCATTTTTCGAACAATGGAATTTATTTTAAATCTAAATTTGGAGGAACATATGGTGTAGGTGGATTTTCTAATATTGCATTTTTTGGTACTTGGAATGGATCCCCAGGAAATCAGGTAGCAAGTCCTAGTGTAGATAGTAGAGGAATTTCTGGAGATCTGCGTTTAGAGTATTGTGCGATTCATGGATTTAATGGTCCATCAGGTAACAGTACTGGAATTCTTGCGGATACCTGTTTTATTAATTCTTATAGTGTTATTATTTCAGACTGTGGTAGGGGAATACAAGCATCTACCGGGGGCTCTTTTGTTAGTTATAGTGCAAATGTTGATTCTGATAGAGATATTATAACTAATATTAGTGAACATGGTCTACTTGCATTTGGTAATGGCAGTATAAGATTGGGCGATGGTGCACATATTCGTGATACCGGAACATATGGAGCATATGCGTTTGACTGTTCTAGTATAACAGTTAGAAACTCATCTTTTTCTGGAAATGGTGCAGGATCAATTTATGTGTATCCTGGAACAAATTCAATCATACATACAACTACAGCATATTAAATTATAAATAAATAAAAAGAGGGGATAATGAACCTCTAAGGAGAAAAAATGGGAATCAAGAAGAACTTCGTTGTAAAAAATGGCATTGAAGTCGCTGATAATCTTATTTTTGCCGAAGGTCAAAAAGTTGGCATTAATACAAATTCTCCTGACTATACTTTAGACACTAAAGGTGATGTTGCGTTATCTGGAAAGCTGTATGTAACTCCGGAAACTCAGCCAACATCAACAACTGGAACAGTTTCTGCTTCAGAAAAATTTTTCATATCGGGAGTAACAACTTCATTATTTCGTGTGAACGATTTGATTGATGATGGTCCTGGCGGATTTTTAGAATCCAACACTAAAGTTACTAGTATTGGAATTTCTAGTATTGGAATTGCACCAGGACATACTAGACTTACTGGATCTGGATCAATTACAATTAGCATCAATAGAAAAGTCACTTCTGGTGAATCTGGCCAAGTTCTAATTTCAAGGGGCGAAAACCAAACTCCAATTTGGCAATATCTTACCGGAGGAGTTGTCGTTTCAACTTCAACAACTTCTTCAGTTGTATATCCAGTATTTGTGTCTGGTGCTGGTTCAACTACAGTAAATATCAATCAAAGTCAATTATCATTTGTCCCATCTACTGGAAATCTTGGCCTAGGAACAACATTACCAACCAGTAAACTATGGGTTAATGGGAATGCAATTTTTTCTGGTGTAGTAACGGCGACTACATTTGATGGAACCGCAACAAACACAACAGGAATTGCAACGGGAACTTATAACATTAATATTACCGGAACTGCATTAACTGCGACTAATGTAATTGGAGGTATTGCATCAGTTACTCAATTGAATGTATCTGGTGTTACAACTATTGGTTCTGCTACAACTAATGTTACAATCAACAACGGCACAGTAAATGCAATAGAATTTATTGGCTCTGGTGTTAATCTTACTGGGATTGCAACAAATCTGATTGCTGGAATTGGTGTTGACATCACAAATCCAACACCGACAACATATAAGATCACATCATACAAACCAATTGGAAAAACAATCTTTGTTTCTCAGACTGGTAATGACTTTAATACTGGATTATCTGAAAATCACCCAAAGAGAACAATTAAGGCAGCCGCAGCAATTTCATTCCCTGGAGATACGATTAAAGTATATCCTGGTATCTATGTTGAAAATAATCCGATTGTTCTTGGTAAGAATGTTGCAGTTGAAGGTACAGAACTTCGCAACTGTGTTGTAACTCCAAAATACTTGGATAGAGATCTATTCCATGTAAATAATAGTTGCCACATTACTGATTTAAGTTTTGTTGGTGGAGACATGACAAATGGTGCCGCAGTTATTGCTCTTCAGCCATTACTTGGAGTATCAACTGATAGATACTTTGATGCCGCTAGAATGATTCGTTATAATCTCGATTTTATTGCGGCTGAAACGGTTGGGTATCTAACAAGCACCGATTACAAAAACCCAGCATTTGTTGTAGTTGATAGTTCTGGAAATCCAACTCCTCCTGTTAACTGCAGCGATGATATTAAAGATGTAATGAAAGCAGTCATTCATGACATCACAAGAGGAGGTAATCTTAAGTGTGTTGGCGCTGGAAAATCTTATTTTGATAATTCTGGTGCTTTACTACACATTACTGGAACTGACTTAAATGGTTATAGTGTAAAAGAGGCAACCATTAAAGCTTTGAATTATGCTGTGGGAATTGCACACTCTTGTATCAATAATATATCTTGGACTGGAAATTATCAAACCAAATATACGCAAATCAAAGACCTTGGAATGCAAGCGGATAATGCTACAGGTTCTAATGTAGATATTGGTTCTTGTGCGAATGTTGTGTCTGCAATTTATTCTTGTGTTGGTGTCGTAACTTCAATTCTTAATAATGGACTTTCTATTCTTGGCGCTGGCATTAACACTACATTCCCAGCAAACTCTGGTCTTGGAACTAATTCAATTATTGGGATCACAAGCGCAGTTTATAACAATACCTCAGGTGATACAACTATAATTGCACCAAACTTCTCAGTAAAACCAGGTGATATAGTCGAAGTGAGAGATCTCATATTTAATTGTGAGTCAAGTGGTGTAATTGGAACTCAAAAGTATCTTTCCGGTAAATATGGCTATTTGTTCAGTGTTACTGGAATCTCCACAACAAGTGATGCCTTCACTATTAATACTGGAGTTTCAACGATTCCACACAATTATGTAAGTGGTGGATTTGTAGTTAATAGAGCAATTGGAGTTACGACTGCTGCATATAGCAATACCACTGGAGTAACGACAATTACTGCACCTGGTGCTGTGGTGAAGGTTGGACAATTCGTAAAACTACATGATTTAGAGTTTACATGTACAAGTGGAGCAGGAACAACCACACTTTATCCAACAGGAAATTTAGGATATGAGTTTAAAGTCACTGAAGTAATTGGAACTGGGACCACTTTTGTCGTTAACACTGGTGTTTCTACTATTTCTCATACTTATAAAGGTGGTGGAGTTGTAATTCCTCCATATTCACCTGGTGTTGGGCCAATTACTCAAGGTCCATACATTAGAAATTGCACTAATTTCATTCCAAAATCAATTGGAATGAAAGTTGATGGGTTTGATGCAGAACTGGGGGACAAAGACGATATTGGCGTAACTGGCACAATGAGCGTTGATTCCTATACTCAGTACAATCAAGGTGGTATTGGAGTTTCAATTACCAATGGTGCATATTCTCAATTGGTTTCAATATTTACGATTTGCAATGACATTGCAATATTTACTGGATCTGGTGGCCAGTGTGATATAACAAACTCTAATAGCTCCTTTGGTCGTTTGGGTCTTGTTGCTGATGGTGTTGGCGATTCCAGTACAAAATCAATTTATCGTTCAACTGGAGTTGCAGTTACAAATGTATCTAGAGGTAATAATGTTGTTGCAATATCTGGTGTAGGAACATTCAGGCCGTATGATGGTCAAGTGTGTTATTTTGGCAATCTTTATAATTTTGTCGATTCAGTTAATATTACAAATAGTGGAATGGGGTATATTTCTGCGCCAAGAGTTACATTTTCTGCCCCAGAAGGAGAAAATGGGATTACTGCCCAAGCAACAGCGCAAATTGACGCATTTGGAAGAGTATCTAGTATTAATATTGTAAACTCTGGAAGTCAATACCTAAATGCACCCACGATTACTATAGATCCACCAACTGGCATAGGCGTTACTGCAACTGCAATCGTTACAAAATTGCAACCAATTTATTATAAAGTTAACAGTGCAACTTTACCTTCTGCGGGAATATCCACTGTAACTTTTTTACAAACTCTAAATAATACAGTTAGTGCAGGTACAACAGTATACTTCGCTCGTGGAAGTTTGCAATTGGCATCTACAATTTCGTTTGAACATGTAGGGGCAGGAGTTGATATTAATACGGCAAAACCTGCTCTTGGTGGTGTTGTTATTCCCGAAAATCAAGTAATTCAAGATAATGGCGGTATTGTGGTTTATACGAGTACTGATCAGGGAGGCAACTTTAGAATTGGCGATGGCGTAGTGATTAACCAAGCAACAGGACAAATAACAGGTAGAGATTTCACCAAAGCGTTATTTACAACTATGACACCATTTATTCTCGCACTATCAGATTAAGGAGGAAAAAACTAAATGGCAATTGCAGCGGCAGCAGTTAATACATTTAAAACAGTCACTAAAGTGGTTGGAATATCGACGGTTTCGATTTATGAAGCACCTGTAGGATTTGTTGGAGTATTTCTACTTGCACAATGTTCTAATGTTGGAGCCAGCTCTCAAACTATTAGTTTTTATCACAATAGAAATGTTTCCGGATTTGGAACAGTTACTACAGAAATTGTAAAAGACTTTACAATTCCACCTAATGACACTGCAAATCTATTGCCAGGAAAAATGGTATTAGAAACTGGTGATTATATTACTATTAGTGGCAGCTCATCTACTAATTTAAAATTTTTATCAAGTATTCTTGAAACCTCCAATCAATAATTAAAGAACAATGTCAAACGGTTTCCTATCAAAAAGAGTAAAGAGAAAGGGTCAGAGTGGAATTACTTCTGATAGATATGAATTTCTTGGATTAGACCAAGCAGAACCTGATCTCGGAGATCCTTTAGTAGGAGTATCTTCTTTTAGTGCAAATCCATATCCTTCAGGTGACCAATATGTATTATCTGCAGTTGGTGGATATGTTGGACAAAGATTCTGGATTCCCAGTAATGAGTTATCTGTTCAGGGCACTCAAGGAACCGGTGGAGGACAAGGACTTCAAGGAATTCAAGGAACTCAGGGTGTCCAGGGAACTCAAGGAATTCAGGGACAATCTGGAACATCAGTAACAATTGTTGCTTCAGTTAATGCGGTCACTAGTTCTCCTCCACATACTACATTATTATCTGGAGGAGATAGTGGACAACTATGGGATCCTCCTCAATCAGGATATGGGGTTATTGAAACATCTAGTGGAGATTTGTGGGTTTATGGTGGAACTAATTGGAGTAATGTAGGGCAAATTGTTGGACCGCAAGGTACTACAGGTGTACAAGGAATTCAAGGTGTTCAAGGAACAACTGGAACTCAGGGTCTTACAGGAACCCAAGGAGCCACAGGAACTCAAGGTACCACTGGGGTAGGGACTCAAGGCACCCAAGGAATAACCGGCGCTCAAGGAGCCACAGGAACCCAAGGAACTGGTGGAACTCAAGGTACCACAGGAGCAGGAACTCAAGGTATTCAAGGGGAGACAGGAACCCAAGGAGCCACAGGAACTCAAGGTATTACTGGAGCAGGAATTCAAGGTATTCAAGGTGCAACAGGAACTCAAGGTACCACAGGAACTCAAGGTACCACAGGAGCAGGAACTCAAGGCACTCAAGGTACCACAGGAACTCAAGGTACCACAGGAACACAAGGTACCACAGGAACTCAAGGTACCACAGGAGCAGGGACTCAAGGCACCCAAGGAGCCACAGGAACCCAAGGTGCCACAGGAACCCAAGGTACCACAGGAGCAGGAACTCAAGGCACACAAGGAATAACCGGCGCTCAAGGAGCCCCAGGAACCCAAGGTACCACAGGAGCAGGAACTCAAGGAATTCACGGAGCCCAAGGAGACACAGGAACCCAAGGACCA
>Ga0105102_10000010_pt1 | contig 47455 bp, 66 predicted proteins | sample PPLLaktember2015_FD_87032 | JGI IMG/M metagenome (GOLD analysis project Ga0105102, IMG submission 87032) | Freshwater sediment microbial communities from Prairie Pothole Lake near Jamestown, North Dakota, USA - PPLs Lake P7 Core (6) Depth... | ecosystem: Environmental > Aquatic > Freshwater >...
CATGTTCTTGACGGCGGTCTTCTCCAGTACGGCGACGGACTGCCGAATCGCCTGCTCCAGGCCGGCCCGCTGGGCCGCCGGGAGCTTTCCCAGGCTCTCGCCGAAGGCTGCGGCGTCCTGCTCGGTAGGTTCCCACCCTTTCCCGCCGAGCTTCATGCCCATTCTCTCCAGCCATGTCCACAGGGTGCCGGTGACGTTCTTGAATTCGTCCGTTTCATTCTTCGCGGGGACGCCACCGCGAATGTAGCCGAAGAAGTTCATCATGGCTTCCATCTGTGCGGCGCCGGCCAGGTGGCCCTTCGTGGTGATATTCTCCAGAGCTAGTTCGAGCCGGTCGAAGCCGACGCCCTCCAGCTTGTTCCAGTTCATCTCTCGGTCGAACAGCGCGATCGTGCTGTTGGTCTCCCGTTCGATGTACCGCTGCTCCTTGATGGGCAGCCTGGAGAACGCAGACCCGGGGCCCGACGACTTCGCAGCAAATCCACCGCCGCCGCGCTTGCGACGCATGGCCGCAATTTCCTTTGCGTTGGCCAGCTTCTTGTCGGTCTCGCTGGACTGGAAGGCCTGTCGGTCTTCGCGGTCGGAGGCTTGGAAGTCCTGGCGCCCGGTGCGCTCGCTGGCCTGCTGGAAGAAGCCCTTCTCCTGGCGGGCATCCGCCCCGGTCAGCCCAGCGCGGGCGGCGGCGAGCTCGCGGGCAATCATCATCTGGTCCATCGAGCCGGGCGGTGCGGTGTCGAACCTGCGCTCGAGCTGGGCGACGCGGTTCTCGGCCTCATACTTCCTCGCCTCCTGGCGCTGGCCCTCGTCGATAACGAACGGCTCCTCGCCCTCGGCCTCGTACACCCACCGCGGCCCGGGTGGCTTCCGCATGTCGTACCGCTCGCCCTGGACCCTGGTGGGCGGAACGGACGTCACCTCTGGCCCGCCCTGCATCAGGCGGCCCCGGCGTTCTTCGACATCGCCTCTCGGGGGGAGCGGTTCGGCGAAGGGGTTGCCCTTGCGCCCGTCGGCCCCTACGTCCGCGTCGGAGTAGCGCTGCCCCTCCTGTACCCCGGGCGGGAAAGCATCCTCCGGCATGGAGACGCGGCGATCTTCGAGCGGGCCAGGAAGGGCCTGAACGGTGCCATCGTCCACCTCGTCGACGAACATGGTTCCCGGCTTCGCGAGCAGTTCGCTCCGCTTTGCCTCGATATCCTCGCGCGGAGGGAGTGGCTCGGCGAACGGGTTACCCTTGCGGCCACCTTCACCGACATCGTTACGGTCGAACATCTGTCCTTCGCCGGCCCCGGGCGGAAACGCATCTTCGGGCAGGTTGGCCGTGTCGTCGCCGATGAGAGCCTGGACGAGCCCGTCGTTGTTCTCGTCGTAGAAGACCGTATCGCCCTCGGGTGCAGGCCTGTAGGAAGCGCCCTGGACGCTCGTCGGAGGCACCGAGAGAACCTCGGAGCGCGGGCCAGCGTCGACCCGGCCGGCTGCCTTCTTGGCCTCATACTCGCGTTGCATCGTCTCGAAGTCGGCGCTCGCGTTTCTCCCGTAGAAGTCGGCCCACTCCTTGTTGTGCGCGGTGGGCATGGCGCCGGACTCTCCGCGCTCGAGCGCCTGGTTCGCTGTGTCCAGGTCTTGCTGCTGACGCGGGTACATCTGCCGACTGCGCTCTTCCAGGTCGTCGCGGGCCGGGTTCCTGGCATCGTACAGATCGCCGCGGGTCTGTTGCGGCGGAACGGCCATGACCTGGGCTTCGGACTGCGGCCCCTCTTCGAGGCCCATGGGTTCGCCGTCCTGGGGTAGGCTGGCGGAGCTCATCAGGTCGGTCAGCTCGTCAGGCTCGGCCGGCGGAGTCGGCGGCGCGGTTCCTGGCATGCGGCCGAAGCCCTGGAGGGCCGAGTCGATGTCCTGCGGTGGCGCCGCGGGGGCGGATTGGGCGCCCCGGTCGAAGCGCGGGTTGAACATCCGGGCCCGGCCGCCGCGGTGTAGCACGATGGGACCAGCCCCTGGAGCCTGGCGCGCGGCCCGGATCTCGGCCGCGTCCATGCGGGTCTGCTCGTTCGCGGCTAGCTGTTCGTTGCGCTTCTCTTGGGCTGCCACGCGCCCCCGGTAGTACTGGTCCTTCTCGCGGTTCACCCGCTCCTGCTCCTCCATCTTGGCGATGGCAATCCGGCGCTGGGTGAAGCCGTCGATCATGGTCCCGAGATCCGCGATCTGCGGGGCGAGGCTTTGCGGCATCGCCACCTGGCCGAACTGTGGAGTCTGGAACCTGGTTGCCATGGCTTACCCCTTGTTCTTGTCGAGCAGCTTGGTCATGACGTAGCTGTTGAGCGCCGCCTGGTTCATGACCTTCATGCCGGCAAGCGCCTCCTCGGCCTGGATCATCGCCTGGCTCAGTGACAGGTTGCCCTGCTGAAACTGCACCTGGATGGCAGCCATGTCGGTGGCGAACTTCTGCGATTCCGCCTGCGAGTAGAAGACCCCCGACAGGTTGGCCATGTCGTCGGCGATACCCTGCTGTGTCGCCAGGCCGCCGCCGAGCCGTTTCTCCTTCGCGGCCTGCGCGCCCTGGGCCGCCACGCCGTAGGACGTGGCCTTGGCAAGCTCGCCCGTGTCCACTTCGCCGGCCATGTTGAAGCGGTCGATGCCGGCCTTGTCGGCCATCCCGGCCAGGCCCATGCCCGTGGTGGCCTTGGCGTTGATGCTGCTGTCGGCCGCGCCAGCGAGGCCCATGCCCGTTTGCGCCCACTGGCCCTTGGCCAGGAGAGCTCTGTCGGCAAAGTCGCGGTCGATATTGGCGGTCGCGCGCGCCGCCGCGCTGGAGCCGCCCCAGCCCCGGGACGCGGCCTTGCGGTCGAGCGTCATCTGGGCCTTCTGCGCCTCACGGCCATAGTAGTCGTCGAGGTAGGTCGGGTCGGAGAATAGCGACTCCCAGTTGCCGTAGAGTTCGCTCTGCTCGGTCCCAGGGTTCGCGTAGACGCCCTCGTATTTGTTCCAGGTCTGCTCCTGCTCGGTTGGCTGATCCTTCATCTGGTCCCACTTGGTGCGCTGTTCGGTGGGCGCCTTGTAGAAGCTGTCGCTCAGGTCCTCGAAGACCGTCTCGCCGTAGCCGGGCTGAGCTAGCTCGCCGGTGGTCTGCACAGTGGGAGCCGCAGCGGGCGCCGTCGAGGTGGCCGGCTGTCCGGAGGCCGCCGCCTGCTGTCCAGCATTCCAGGCCACGTACTTGTCCCTCGCCGCCTTTGCCTCCTCCGCGGTGTCGAACACCTGGCCGCCGCCCATCTCGGTCAGGGCGAAGAACTTCACCGCCTGGCCCTGCGCGTTATGAGCGATGGGCATGACGCCGACGTACCCGGAGCCGAGACCATAGTCCATGTCCGGCTGGTACGACAGGGTGTGTCTGGTGTCCATCGTGCCAGCGTCGGTCTGGTACGGGTTGGCGTAGTCGTTGTAGAGCGTGTCGCCCGGGTTGTACTTCTGCCCGCCCACCTCCTGCTCAGTGAGAAACAGCTTCATGGGCTGGCCGCCCCACTCTTCTCCGCCCCACTGCGGGTTAAGCGTGTAGTCGATGGACCCGTTGTAGTAGCGCAGGCTGTTCGGATCTCCGGTCGTCTTCCAGTCCCACGGCGTCAGCGCCTGGGCGCCACCGCTCTGCGATGCCTGATACTCCTTGGCCGCTTCGATTGGGCCGCCCCACCCACCCTTCGCGGTCGCCATGCTACTTCACCCCCATCTTCGAGCGCATGGTCTGGTCGCCTGCCTTGCCGTAGAGGCTGTCCCAGGTGTCCATGACCGGTCCGTAGTAGCCGAGCGTCTTGTTGAGCTGCTGGAGGTAGTTGTCGTAGTTGCGCTGCGACATCGCCCGCAGGTTGTTGGCGATGGTGGTCAGGTTCTTGCCCTGGGCCGCGGTACCCTCGTCGCGCTTCGAGTTGGCGTAGGCGCCGCCGAGGCCACCGATAACCCCTCCGGCCAGCGCTCCCCAAGGCCCGCCCACCGAGAGGCCCGTCATTGCTCCGGAGCCGGAGCCTGCAAGTGCGGAACCGCTGTAGAGGTCGGCGAAGTCCATTTTCATACCCCCAGAATCTCGAAGGTTTCCTCGGCCGAGACTAGCTCGAGCTGGTCTCTTCCTGTGTATTCTACACTCCACTGGCGCGTTCGGTACACACCAACGCTGCGGCTGATGATCTGGATCTGCAATTCCGTGGACAGCTCGACGTCCTTCAGGATGCGCCAGGCCCCCTGGTTGTCCCGGTACTTGATGCGCACGTGCCCACTCGGGCTGACCCCGTAGGTCGGGGCGGGTAGGGCAGTGAAGGTGCGCTTCAGGTTGAACGCCACGGCCCGGCAGGCCTTCTGCGCCGCGGTCCCGTGGTCCTCGAAGCCGGATGTCAGCTTGACCGCGATGGATACCGTCAAATCGGCGTTCACGCTGTCGTCGAGCTTGGCGATGCTGCCGTCGGACAGGCCGACCAGCAGGACACCCTCCTCGGCCCAGTCGTAGGCGGAAGTGATGGTCAGCGGCCCAGCGCCTACCTCGCCGGCTCGCCACTCGCACCAGTTGCCGCTGGCGGTGTCGTAGATGAGCCCGTACCCGTCCGTGGGGAACATCCACACCAGGCAATCGAACCGCCCAAGGCGCATGCGGAAACCCCAGGCATCTTCAATGCTCTGCATGTCGCGCAGCACCTGATAGATGGGCTTGCCGATGTCCTGGTAGGTCCTGGCGTCCGTCAGGATGGCACGCTTCCGGTGGTCGATGAGCCCGAAGTGGTCATCGTTCGCGACGATGGAGCAGGGCGAGCGCGTTCCGATGTTCTGGGTACGCGCGAGAGCGAAGTCGAGAATATTGTTGGGGTCGTTCTCGTCGATTTGAAGAGCCGAGGGGGCGTACGCCTGGATGGTCTCGGTTCCGAAGACGAACAGCTCGTTGGTGTTGTCGGCGATCCACATCGTCGGGTCCGGCTTGCCGCTGGCCTGCATGGAGCCCGCGCCACCGCCGGCCGTCAGATCCCAGTTCTCCCAGGCGTAGTTGGGGCCCGACCACCACACGTCCTCACTTTGGTACCCGGAGTACTGTGCCACCAGGCGCTCCGCCAGGGCGCACACCGACACCGCGGGGGGCGGGTCGCCCGATGGCGGATCTACTCCGTTGCCCGCGTTGGTCAGCCTGGCGGAAAGCCCGCTCCCAGTCCACTTCTGCATCGCCCCGCCGCCGGCGAGTGCAATCATGTCGGGCTTCGCAACCATGGACGGTCGGCCCCCGCCGTCCAGCTCGGTTCCCCAGTTGCCCGAAGTCAACTCGGTCTTGAGCCCGGCGCTGTTGATGGAGTGGATGTGGCGGTCGGCGGTAACGTAGATGAGCCGCTGCCCGAAGGCGGCCATACCGATGACGGGACTACCCGAAGCGTAGCTGGGATTGAACGGCGCCCACGCCGAAATGCCCGGCCGGCGACGCATGACGCCCGCGCTGTCGGGAAGAGCGTTCTGCACCAGCGGCATGACGCCGCCGAGTTCGGACGCGCTCTTGTCTTCCGAGGTGGCGAAGCGAAGCTTGGCTGTGCCGACTTGTCCCATCAGAGCGTCCAGAGCGCGGCGCCGACCGCGCACCACGGCGTCGCTTGGATCAGGTATCCGGAAGTGGTCATCTCGTAGTCGGCAGAGAACGTCTCGGGGAACGTGAGCCCCTCCGTCAGGACAAGCTCGTCCAGCGTTGGGTATTCAGCGGAAACGAGAACGTCACCGTCTGCCCACGAAAATGTCGGATCCGCCGTCGCCCCCGTGACGAACTGCACATAGAGCCTGAACCGCGTACCGGCTGCGATAGTTGGCGCGGGCGAGGGCCATGTAACCGTGATGCTGGTGATGGCGGTTCCGCTCACGGAAAAGACGTTGGTCTGGACGTCGGTGTCAAACTCGAAGGATGGCGTCGTTCCGCCCAGCGACTGGATGGTGTACGTCGCGGTGGTCAGCCGGGTTCCGATGTCGGTCAGGGCCGCGTTGAGCGTCGAGGCGGAGCCGTTCCACGTGACATCCACCTGTTCCGCGTTGACGCTGGTACCGTTCACCGTCGTGCGAACGGTGGCGCCGGCGGCGGTCTTGATGATGATCTCAGCCTGAACCTTGCAGTACACCTCGGCCCGTCCGGCGGCATCCAGGACCACCGGCTGCACGAGCGGCGTCGTCTCGGCGTGGTCGGCGTAGACCGTGACGGCCACCGAAGTGCTGCCCTCCTGGTAGAAGTAGGCCAGGCCGGAGGCCACCGGGGCGCCGGTCACGTCGTGTGCGCCCGATCCGAAGAGCCACTCAATCAATCGTGCCATGCGTCACCAATTTCTCCCCGAGTGGCCTACCCGGAACCGGACGGCCACGCGCTGGATGTCCTGCCCCTTGGTGCGCTCTCGGATGCTCGCCGCCTTGGCGTCGAACTGCGCGCCCAGCTCGGGCTTGCTGTTGTCGTAGGCGATGCCGGCGGCGGTCGCCCACATCACATAGGGGCACCACACGCGCCGCAGCTCCAGAGTTACGGCGCCGGTATCGGTGGCCCGTAGGAGACGGATCTTCGTGTAGCGGAAGCTGATGAGCGAGCTGTTCGGCACCGGCCAGAACACGGCCTTGAGCGTGTTTCCCGCCTTGTCGATGAAGCAGCGGCTCGGGCGCCCGGTCATGGTCGACTTGGACGCGATCTTGAGGTACTCGTTGTCGGACATCGAGCGGACGATGGTCTCCGCGTCACTGCTGGACGCCGGGATAATGGTCCCCACCGTGTCGTCGCTGTCCACCCGGACATCGATGGTGTCGGTGTCCAACGTGTACTCGGCGATCCCCGAGACCAGCGCGAGTGTCGTGCGCACGGCTGAGGTCAGGACCACGCCGTCGGCCTGGAGCTCGTCCAGGACCAGGTTCATCAGGGTGGCGCCGCGGGCGAGCTGGTCGGCGTCCGGCGCGCTGCCCATGGGGATGAGCCCGCAGACCCCGTAGGCTGCCAGAAGGAGTTGGTCGCGCTGGAAGTCCGGGGTCGGGTTGGCGGATACGGTCATGGGCCTTCCCTTCGCTTGCCCTCGACCGGCTTGATCTGCCCGGCCTCGGCCTGTCCGATCTGGTCAAGCTCCAAGGGAGTGAGCCCGTTGCCCTCTTGCGGACAGCGGAGCTTCCCCTCGGCATCGAGATGCAGCTTCGAGCGGTGCCACATGGTCCCGCAGTAGTCGCACATGTCCGTGTGTTCGAACAGCCGACCGTGGTAGCGCTTCCCGATGGTTCTCATGTTGCACGCGAAAGTGGCGGGAGAGCGGGCCAAGGAGTGAGCCACCGGCCCACTCCCCCGCCGGATAGCTAGGTGCTGGCCGTGCCGACCTGGAGGCCGGTCTCGTTCACGGCGTTCACGCCGTAGTTGAGGTACAGCGACAGGTCGCCGGCCGCGTTCACGCCGATGTGGGCAACCCCGCCATCGGTGGTGACGCGAAGCCGGTTCTCCGCAACGATGCCCGTGTTGGCCAGAGCCGCCGTGAAGTTGATACACGACGTGCTGGAGGCCTTCCACGAGTAGATGAAGTTGCGGCGAATCGACACGTTGGTGCTGGCGGTCGTGAGCGAGCGGATTGCTCCCTGGGCCGTGCCCACCGTCACCTTGATGTCGTTGTCCTCGATCTTGCAGTAGTCGGCGCCCGTGAGCACGATGCAGTCCGTGATCTCGGCCGCGACCGCTGCCGTCTCGACCCTGTTCCCGCAGAACGAGCAGTTGTCGCCTGTGATGGTCAGGAACGTGGTGCAGATCTGGTCAGCGTCGATGCCAACCTCGAACTGGTTCCCGATGAGCGCACAGCCCGCCGCCGACATCGCGAACGGAGCGGCCACCGTGAGGGCGGTCGTGCCGGCCGGGCCGGCGCAGAGGAACCGGCACCCGCTGATGGTGACGTCCGCGCTGTCGAGCAGCAGCGTTGCCGCCGCCACCGTGAACGTGAACGTCGGGATGGCCGACCCCGACGGGATGCCAACGATGTGAACGCCGGCCACGAACGTCCAGGCGTCCGCGGAGGCGATGTTCTCGGTGTGCTTCGGGAGCACAACGATGGTGTCGCCACGGCTCGCCTTGCAGTCGGCGAGGGCGAGGGCGACCGACGGGTACAACGGCCGGTTGCTGGGAATCAGCCTGCTGTACTGGTCGTCGTAGTTGGAGACGGTCGTACCGTCGCCACGCACGAAGTAGACCTTGCCGGTCGGGGGCAGCGCGTAGATGCCGCCCAGGTCCAGGGTCTTCTCCAGCGTGTACGGAGCCGGGATACTCCACTCGGAAGGCGGAAGCGCTCTGGTGAACATGAGCTACCCCTTCCTCGGCTTCTGGGCTTCCGCCGGCTGCGCTGCGATTAGCGCCTCCAGCTTGGCTACGCGCTTCTCCAGCGTCTCGATGTCGACCTTCTGCTGCTTCTTGGCTTCCGCCTGTGCTCTAGTGAACATGGGTTCCTCCTAGATGTTCCCGAGGATGAAGCGCCGCCAGTTGGACCAGCCGAGCGCCATGCGGTAGCTGACGCCGTGGAAGGCCACCATGCCGTCGTTGTCGACCCAGGTGTTGCTCGTGATCTTGCGACGCTGCTTCGCCTTGACCCCATCGTCCGCGTTGGTCAGACCGCCCCAGAAGTCGGTGTTGACCGCGTCGAACCACTTGACCGGGATCTTCTTGAGCCCGTAGTCCTTGACGACGTTCAGGTCGTTGTACTCGGTGCCGGGCCGCTTGTCGCTGCCCGTGATGACGTTCCACATGTCCAGCTGGACGTCGGGGAACGTGATGGCTTCCAGCTCGAGCGAGTCGATGAGACCGTTCGGGCCGGGCATCAGGACTGCCATGTTGCGCATGAGCATCAGAGCCTGCGGGCTCGGGGTCATGCCGGTACCCGCGTTCAGGTAGTTGCTCGCGGCGGCGCCGCCGGGCAGCGCGTGGGAGGTGCTGGCCAGGACGACGTTGTCGTAGCCGCCGGTATCCGCCGTGCAACGCAGGAACAGGGTCGCCACGTCGATGTCCTGCGTCTTGTAGGCCGAGGCCATCAGGCGCTTGGACAGGCTCATGGTGTCCTTGTACTTGTTGTCCTCAAGCGCTTCCTCCGTGATGGGCACCTTCTTGGCCATCGTCCGGGGGATGTAGCGCTTGATGCCGCCGAGACGGACATCGTCGGTCGCCATCGCGGCGCCCTCTTCCTTCTCGACGAGCAGCGTGGTGCCGGCGACCTCCAGGTCATCCTCGTAGCCTTCGTCCATGGACTCCAGCTTGACGAGCTTGCCGCCGCCGATGCAGACCTGCGCCTTTTCCAGGCTCTCCGTGGTGATCCCGGAGATGGTCTTCTTCATGAGCTTCCAGAGTGGGTTACTTGTGATCATGGTCGGCTCCTTCCTACATCAGCTCGTCGACTTCCGACGCATTGACCTCGAACCAGCCCTTCCAGCGAGCGACCGCCGGATTGTTCGCTGCCCCATTCTGGCAGTAGCGCGGAACCTCGCGCAGGATGAATTGCCCCTGGTCGGTGAGACCGGTGCTCGTGTCGATGAGCACGTTGGAGTAGCCCCCGGCGCTCGTGCTGCCGGCGGACCAGATGATGTCGAAGCCGAGACCGACGAGCAGCTGGGCCGCGGCCCAGTCCGTGGTCGCTTCGTCCATGTCGAACTCGACGATCTGCCCGAGCAGGGGGATGCCGAGCACGATGCTGGCACTGGGGTTGTTCGGCGCCGCGTCGCCCGTGAAGGTCAGCGACGAGGACGATGGCAGATAGTTACCCTTGCGCATGATGCTGTCGCCGGGGTCCAGATACTGCTTCGCCGACACCATGAGGTGCGACGGGCTGCCCGCCGTCGCCTCGGAGCCGGGGCAATACTTGACCGTTCCGTCGTTCACGCGGGCAAGGACGTCGCCCGGGAACAGCTTCGTCGCGTATCCGCTCGCCACGACCAGCCCCTCGATGGGCGGGCCGCCGAGGCCGGATTGGACGCGAGACTTGATCCATCTTCCGCCGGCTCGCTTCGGCTGGATGAGTACGTTGGAATTGGCCATGGTGACTCCTTACTCGGCGCCCTTCCAGTCCTGAAGACCGGGGAGCCCGTCGATGCCGCCCTTGCCGCGGCTCCTGGCTTGGCGCGCGCTTGCCAATCCCAGCCTGTCCGCCTGGAAAGCCTCGTACTCGGCCAGGTCGAACCAGATCAGGACCTGACCTTGGAAGGTCACGGATCCATCGGCTTCGACCTTGCCGCCGTTCACCCGCTCCTTGTCGCCGTCCTTGGACCCGTTCACCTTCGACCAGCCCTGGTCGAGCTTCATCGGCAAGCCGTGAATCTCGTCGGCCGGGTTGGCGAGCTTGTAGACGCGATCGGGACGCTGGTTGCGGACTTGGCCCACCTCGACCGTCATCAGACGGCGCTTCGGCGGGTCGGCTCTCTTGGCAGTTGCTTCTGGCATGGCGCGCTCACTCCTTCTCGCGGGTGAGCGCCCTGCCGCCGCCAGTCGTCACGAGCGCCGCTGGGAGGTTGGGCCGTCCTGCCTCTGGCTTCGTTCCCGCTCCGCCGGCAGGTGCGGGGGAAAAAGCCCTTCAATTCACTGTACGCTGGGCCGCCAAAATGTCAAGCGGCCCAGCGCTTCGGTCACATGGCTGGGTTGTCGCGGAAGTAGTTCGGGTCGTCCTTGAGCATCATCCTGGCCCACTCCGCCGCTGCCTTCTCGGAAGGCACCCCGGAAGCGTCGGCCCATTCCCGGGCCATGTGCATCTCGACCTTGCCCAAGGGGCGCGAGAACGGGCCGCCGCCGGCGCCGTTGCCGCCAGGGGCCGCGGCCGCGAACCGGCCGCGCTGGGCGTCCGTGGGCGCGGGGGCGCGAACGTTGCGCAGGCCAAGCTCGACCCCGGCGCGCAGAATGGCGTCCCGGTGGACGGAAGCCGGGTTGACGACCCGCCGCTCGCGCCGTGCCTTGACCAGCTCGGCCTGGGCGTAGCTCTGGGCCAGCGAGCGCGCGTCGGGGTCGGACAGCACGTCCGAGAACTCCTGCCGGATCATCGTCATTTCGATGGGCTCGGCCTGGCCGGAGCCACGGACCTTCTCCAGCTCGGGACTCATGGTCTTGGAGGCTACGATCTTCTGCTTCTTGAACTCGGCCCTGCGCCACTCGCCCATGATGCGGGTCTGCTCTTCCTGACTCCGGGCGGACTGCATGAGCTGGCTCAGCTCGACCTGGCGGTCGGTCAGTTTCTGCCACTCGGGATCCACCTCGTCCGGGTCTTCCTGGCGCTGCTGCTGCGTGGAAGCCTGTCCCCCGCTTCCGACGCGGGCCGAGAGAGTCTCCACGGTGCGCTGAAGGGCCGCGATGGTCTCGTTCGTCTGCCGGCGCTCGGCCTCGCGCTCGCGGCGGCGCTCCTCGTCGCGTTCGCGGCGCCGCTCGGCGCGGGTCTTCCCCGATCCCTCGACGACGGTCTTGCCGCCCTCTTCGCGGGTCTGGACGTCCGGCGCTTCATCATCGCCGCCCTCGTCTCCGTCGTCGGCGTCCCGCGCGGTCGCGCTCGAGACCTTGGGTTCCTTCGGCTCTGCTACTTGGTCCTCTCGGTTCTTTGTCATGGCTCACTCCTTCAGATTTCGTCGGGCGAATGGGTAGGCTCGGTCCTGGGATAGTCCATGCTGGACGCCACGTCCTGCATGATGAACTGGTTGCTCCGCTGGTTGAACACGACTTGCATCTCGGGCTTGCCGGTGATGTTTCCCTTCTCGTCGTTCGGGGGCGTCAACCTGCCGAGCACGTCCTCGCTCAGGATGATGTCGCCCACGTTCATGAACGAGAACTCGTCGTCTTGCCCGCTCCGCTGCTTGACCACGAACCGGAACGGCACATGTGGCGCGAACCAGATGAGCTCGCCGAGCTCCATGCCCTGGGCCCGCATGATGTCCATGGCGCGCAGACCGGCGCTGACGATGATGCCGCGGGGGCACCTGGAGACGTCGACCCCGACCCTGGTCTCCGGCTTCACGAGCTTCTTGCCGTCGCCGATGTCGATCTCGTCGCTCGCCGTGCTGGCCTCCGGGATCTTGAAGATGAGCACGCGCTCGTAGAGGGCCTGGCCGGGCCACGCCGGTATCTTGAACTCGTGGACCCGCCTCGTCAGTCGCTCAAGACCGCGCATACTTCTCCCCCTCGGCGATGAGCGCCTTCACGTTGTCGATGGCCATCAGGGAGGCGCCGCGGGCGAGGGCCAGCTTGTCGAGCAGGACGCTGTCGATGCCACCGGTGGCGGCGCTGATGGCCGTGTTCTCCAGCTGACGGACGTGCTCCTCTCGGCGCTTCGCGAGGATGTCGCGGAAGCGGATGAAGAACTCGCTCGCAAGGACGAGTTGCACGTCGCCCTTGTCGAGCCCATCGAATGGATTCGGCGCTTGTTCGATTTTCATGGCTCACTCCTTCTGGTCAGTGTACCGCGGCCGGCGCCGCTTGTGGGGGAACTCCTGCTGGGACGTGCGTCCGCGGAGGCGCTGCCCCGGGGGTGCCCGTCGGCTGCCCCGTGGGGATGGTCGGGTGCGGGGCTGGGCCGCCGGGTCCTGCTGGCGGGCCGCCCGGTGCTCCACCGGCCGCCGCGGCCATGGCCTGGGCCTGCTGCTGGGCCATCATCCGCTGCGCAATCTCGGCCTCGCCCGGGATCATCGCGGCAATCTCATGAGCCCCGCGCACCACCAGGCAGTCGCGCATGATGGCAGCGTACACGGGGCCGAGCTGCGGACCGAGGATGATCTGGGAGAGCTGCGGCGGAATCCCCTTGGTCATCATGCCCAGGATGTCGTCCTTCTCGGCCACCTTGGCGGCACGGCTGGTGAAAGTCAGGTCGGCGGTGAAGGTGATGTCCAGGTCGTCCTTGTACATGTCCCGCCCGACCGTGATGGCCTCCGGCTTGTTGGTCACCGGGTGCGGAACCGTGAGGTTCTGCGCGTCCGGGAGGAACTGGTACTGGAGCAAGGCCTCGTTCTTGGCAATCTGGGTCATCGCCAGCATGAAGTTGCCCGCCAGCACCGTCAGTTGCTTGACGGCCTGCTCGACGCGGGTGGCCTGGCCTCGGAAGGTCTCGTCGCCCTCCCGCTCCCCGGAGAGCACGTCGGGGGCGCTCGACACGGCGTCCGCGGCGTCCGACTGCATCGCCACGCCGGTCATGAGCGACGGGTTTGGGCTCGGGATGGGCAGCTGGAAGATCCCCTTCCCGGTGCTCTCGATGGGTACGCCGTCCACGACGTTCAGCTTCCCTGGTTCCAGGCTGGTGGTGCCCGGGGGGAGCTTGCACTGGCTGTTGATGAAGGTGATCCCGCCGTTGGCCATCGTGCCCTGGTCAATGATCTGGTTGAGCAGGATGTTCGCCGCCATGTTGTGCGGCTCGATGAGCTGGCCCACGCCGAGCCCATAGGAGCCGTCGGGGTTCTCGATGCATACCGCGTGCGAGAACGGCTCAATGACCTTCTGGCGGCACGGCCGCGGCTCGGCGCCGTCCTCCTGCATCCATTGGGGCTTGATGGGGGGCGCAGGGCGCTGCTGCTGGACCTGCTGGGCAATCATCTGTGCTTCCATCGGATCCACGTCGGGCTGCTGGATGCGCAGCAGGACCTGCTGCTCGCGCTCGAGCGCCGAGGTAAACCCCTGCATGGCCTGGTGATACTGCTCGTGCTCCATCATCTCACGGTCGAAGCGCAGTCGGTCGTCCGGGTCGTCGTAGAGCCGCGAGTACATGCCAAGGATGAGCTTCTTGTTCTTGGCCAGGAGCACCCGCATGGGCACTTCCTCGTCCTGACCGGGCAAGAGCACCCATCCGTGGTACTCCAGGCACGTGTAGGGGGCGTCTCGGGTCACCGTCGTGCGGTCCACACCCTCATGGCGGTTGGCCTCGTCGAGGACGGGGTGGTCGATGTCGTCTTCATAGGTGCCCTTGTCGGCGAGCACCTTCTCAAGCTGCTCCTTCGCGATGAAGCCGCTCTTGGCCAGCTTCTTGAGGTCGCGCTTCCGGTAGTGGCGAATAACCACCTTCCAGGGCACGTCGCTCATGTCCGGCTCGACCGTCTTGGTCACGTACGGGTACACGAACTCCTCGGGGCTCAGGTGCTCGTGGACGTTCACCTCGCGCGTGGTGTCGCGCCAGGAGTAGAACACGCAGTCCCCATCGCGGAAGAACTCATGGAGGCCGCGCTGGATGTGCCGCGGGAACGCCGGGCACTTGCGGCGGAGCTGGCTGTTCATGTGCTTGGTGACGATTTCGGCCCGCTCCTCGGTCAGTCGGCTGTTTGCCTGGGCCGTGAGGATGGGGCGCCCCGAGCCGAAGATTTCCGCGAACGTGCGCGAGGTGAGGCGCAGGCAGCGCGACATCAGCAGCGGTACGTGCATGTTGGCGCAGTTCTTCCAGGGCTCGCTCTTCTCTTCGAGAGCCCCGAGCCAGAGCTTCATGCGAATGCGCCGCGGCTCCATCCACCCCTCGCGGGTCTCCATGCCTTCGCGGAAGTCCTCCAGGATGCCATCGGGGAGCGTCTCTTCGAGAAACTTCTTGAGCTTCTCGCCGCCCGGGGCCGCGGCCTGCGTGAGCAGGAACGGGAGCACGTTGACCACGTTGTCGGGGAGCTGGAGGCCAGGCTGGGCCGGGTTCTCGGTGGCGGCCGGCGTGGGCTGCTCGCCTTCGAGCTCGGGCTCCGGCGTCTTGGGCTCGTTTTCGAGGTCGTCGTCTTGGTCCTTCATGTGTCGACCCTTCCATTTTCAACGTCTTCTGCGTTCTGGAGAAGGCGATAGGCGACCATCCTTGCTTGCTCTGGGGTCAAGCTGAGGCGGTCGCCGCTTCTCTCTGGATATTGCAGAGAAACGCAATTTCCTTCCCTGTCAGCTTTCACCTCGATCTCCTCGCCTCCCCCCTTCGGCTTGTCGCGGCCGAAGCCCAGATCTGTCGATGTGAACAGGATGACTCCTTCCGGTCCGACTACGAGCGTCCCGTTTGCTCTCATGTTCCGTACCCCCATCGGCGCCCGCTTCGTACCAGGCGCGCTCGGTCAAGGTCGTTCAAGTCGCATTCGTCGGTGTGCTTCTTCGGCTGCTTGCCGGCGGCCCTGGTCCTGTACATGCAGGCGTACATGAGGTTATCGTACCAGTGGTCTTCGCCGCCGTCCTCGGGAACTTCTGGGTCGTTCTTGCTGGTGGGGAGCAGCGGAATGGTCCGGCGCAGCTCCGTGCAGGTCTCGAACACCTGAAGGCCCGGCTTGGCGTCGCCGGACTTCGGGATGTCCCGCATCCGTCTGACGACCTCGGCCGTGCCGGCGAAGCGGTTCTTGGTGCACGGGACCCAGTGCACACCCTCGGCGGCCATCTTGTCCACAATACGCCATCCGCCGTCGATGTTGCCCCAGATCTGGTTGTCGGCCGGGCCCGTGATCTTGGAGCAGTTCCGCTTCTCGTCCCACAGGCCCATCTCCTTCTCGATGTTGCGAATGGAGATGGCCACGAGCTGGGAGTCCTTCCGCTTGCTCGGGTGGATCTTGTAGTTGAAGGTAACCTCCTTGAAGAAAACCAGGTCTCCGTCCTCGTTCACAGCCACCCAGTGCACCGGGCATGGGCTCTTGTAGCCCCAGTCCATCACGCGGAACTTCGGCCAGTGGTCCGGGATTGGGAACGGCTTCACCACGTGGACGCTCGGCTCCCACTCGTGCTCGAAGAACGCCCCCTCGATGACGTCCCAGTTGCAGAAAAGGCGCGCCTGCATGACCGCCTTCGAGTTGAGCCCGCGGAGGCGGTCTTCGTAGTCCCGAGAGAACCCTTTGTCCGGGTTGTCGGACAGATAGGCCGGGATGTAGATACGCGTCGTCTCGCCCACGGTTCCGTCGCTGCGAGTGTGTTGGGCCCGTAGTAGCCTGCGGCCGTCCCGGTGCGGATCCACGAACAGCCGCTTGACCCATGCCCCGTGCGCGGGCGCGTCCGGGTTGGTCGCCAGCCCGAAGCGCAACTTCCTCGCGAGGACGGGGTCTCCGGTACGTAGGCGCCCGTACAGGCCGTCGAACTGCGACAGGTGCAGGTTGACCGCCTCGTCCATGTAGATGGCGGTGTACTCGTTCGTGTCGTACTTGCGCCAGGAATCCTCGTGCTCGAGGTGGCCGAACTGGTAGCGGTACCCGCACGAGAACACGATAGTGTTGAGGCTGGCGACCCACCGCGAGCCCGGGTCCACCTTCGAGGCGATGTCCTTCACCTTGTCGATGGTCTGGTCGAGCTGGGTCATGTTCTCGCGGACATGCAGCGCCCAGCCGGCCGACTTGAAGTCCTCACCGCGGGCGCGAGCTTGCAGGTAGCGCGTGTGCTCGCCTGGCTCCCCCCAGTGGTCGTAAAGCTGCGTGATGATTGGGTCCCAGCGCAGCCACCAGGTTTTGCCGCATCCTGCTGTGCCGCCGTAGAGAATCTGGACCGCTCGACAGTCGTGCGCCTCCTGCTGTACGTCGGAAGGGGCGTATATGGCCTGCTCTGTCACTGCCGTGCTACCGTTGAGCCATGAAAACGACGATTCTCGCCCTGCTGGTTGCCGCGCTCGCGGCCTGCGACATGGAAGGCGCCGAGGGCGAGCGCACTTGGAACGACCGCTCGACGGTGCCCATCGTCGCCGGCCCGTCCAGCGCACAACCAAGCGCTGAGGCCGCGGACTGGACGAAGCTTGCGCCGATAACTCCGCCACCGCCCCCTCCAGCAACGTGCGCCGACGGTTACGAGCGCCTGGCCTACGAGCCGCCGACCGTGTTGTTCTGCCGTCCGCTGCCTGGCACCGCCGAGAACGAAGACCCGTGCCTTGGCCTGCGCGTCGTTGTACGCGGCGATGACGGTCTGGTCGCCTGCGAGTAGGCGAGTCACCCGAGCACCTCGCTGTCCATGTTGGCGAAATGGTGGACGGCGTACCATTTTGGATCCGGTTTGCGCCCAAGGCGGCGCCAGAATGGGCGCTGTAGGACGTCATCGCGACCGAGCAGCCTAACGTCGTCTCGGCTGTCTAGCGCCTCGCTGATGAGCTTGGAACCCATGGATAGGTGAGTTGCCGGATCCGCTTCTTTGAGCAGATCAAGACATCTGCCGATCCATGGATGATGTGGGGCCGCTGCCAAGAAAGCGTTGCAGGCGCGGAGCCGCGCCCCTCTCGCATAGAATGGCGACGCCACCGCCGTCGCGCCGGAAAGCAGCGGCTCGATGTTACGCAGGAACTCGGTATCCCAGTCAGCGTATACGCCGCCGTACTCCCACAGGATATGAAGGCGCGCCCAATTGGACTGCTGCCGAACGTGACAGCACGATGCTGGCGGATTCGTCGCAAGCCCGTCTGAGCGACGCTCGATCCACCCTGGGTGCAACTCCAGGAATGACGCCGACCACTGCTCATATGGCGCCGGCACCAAGCTTGTCTGGACCCAAACCCGATGGATGATTCGCGGGATCATGAGATCTTTTTCACTTCCATCCACGAATTTTCGAGGATGTAACTGGTATGGTAATCAGTCGGCTCGCAATCGGCCGCAACAGTGAGCGTGCCAGAAGCCGACACGTGCACGATTGCATCAATTTCGCCAACAGCGAGCCCGGATCCGCCATAAATGTTGTACGTCGCCGCCCCGGCGCTTCCAAGCGCAGAACGCAGTAGCCGCGAGTCTTGGCCGACGAACGCCGGATACGGCCACACGGCAGCGCTGATTGCGTCGGCGATGCGATGGCTGATCAGGCACGAACTGGCAGTGCACGTCCCGTCCAAATTTATGTCGCAGCCTTCGCCGCCTAGCTGAATGAACAGAAACGCTTTCACCAAGTACGAGAACCCGGCCTCGACATCGACTGATAGTCCGGGGACGTTAGCCCATGTGTCGGAGTCCCAATCTGCATCAGTGTAGGCGATTTGGTGGTTGACCGAGGATAGCGGGTGCTGGTCGGCGAGTTCGCGCCCGGTCAGATCTGGATGGTAGCTCGTGCCGCCGATGACCGAGTTCGCCCAGGTGACACCGACCTTCGTGTAGCGGTCGGCGCTATTGTACGTGAACGAGCAGCTGACCTCGGTCGTCGAGTCGGTGGTGAAGTCGTACTCCAACCGCAGCGTGTGGCCCGGGGTCCAGGTGTAGTCCGCATTGAGCGTCCCCTGGCAGGTCAGATCTCGCGCCGACTGGCTGTAGAGCGTGGACCAGTCGATGTGCTGGGTCGTGGCGCTCAGGATCTCGACCGGGGTGGCGCCGTCGTCGTCGAAGAGGCGGCACGTGATGACGTTGGCCGTGCCGTTGCCCTTGGAGCCGCTGAGGATGACGTCCTTCAGGAAGAAGTTGACCTTCCCGGCAGGGAGTACCGATGGGAGCGGCGCAACCGTATTGAAGTGGTCGAGCCCTTCGCCGGCGACCATGGTGGCGGTGCCGTTCGTGGCAGCCGCGGCGAGATCGAGCGTGGCCGAGCTTGCGCCCCTGGTGGTGATCTCGGCGGACGACAGCAGCTCGTAGGCGTCATTCCACGTCGGCGCCGAGGCCGAGAAGGTCCAGTTCTGCTCGGTGGTGTCGAGAACCACGCTGGCGCTTTGGAGTGTCGCGTACTGGCCTCCGAAGTTGGTCCCCGCCTCGATGTAGTAGGTCATGCCCTGGACAAAGTCAGCCGAGGCGTTGAGCGTGCCGACGCGCCGGAAGACGGCGTGGGTGTCGACGGGCGTGGCGCCCTCGAAGTGGCGGCCGACGTCCAGGATTACGTAGACGCCCCAGTCGACCTTGTCGGCAGCGAGCAGGTCGGCAGACGGGGGTAGGCACACGAGCGCGCCGGTGAGCACGGAGTAGCCGTCATCGTCGTAGACCTGCGGATCTTCTCCATCGAAGTGGGTCGCCGACAGCAGAGGCGTCACGTCGTCGCGGGTGAACGTGTCGCCGTCCTGGGTCCATCCCATAATGAACGCGCCGTAGGCGCCGCCACCGCCACCACCGTCGACGCCGAACACGCATCGGACGTTGCCCTTGTTGAGCGGGTCGGGAACCTTGGCCGGGTAGAGGTACGACGACTCGACCTCCGGGTCGGGCCTTGGGTGGACGTGGAGCCCGTGGGCTGGCAGGCCCGTGCCGGGGTCGGCGACACCATCGGGGAGCGGGTCGCCCTCGAAGTAGCCCGGGAACGGTGTGCCCCAGCCGGAAGCGGCCGCACTGAGGGTACGGGCGCCAGCGGTGCCGCCCTTGGTCCAGGTGACGGTAGCGGAGTTGACAAGGGCGCTCTCGAGCGCCTTGGGCTCGTCCGTGGCGTCGACCTGGACCTTGCCGAGGTAGTCGACGGCCCAGTTGAGCACAGCTCGGGTCTGGCGGAGCAGCTCCCAGAGCTCCTTCTTGAGCCACGCGCCAATGCTCTTCGGGTCATCGTCCGGCTGGCGGGACCCGAGGGGCTTTTCGACCTTGGCGCGTGGAAGGAAGGCCATCTACATCGTCTTGAGCACGCCGACGGTGGTCTTGGGGGTCGACTTCCGCACCCTCTTGCGCTTCTTCACGGCCGCTCCAGCTTCTTCGCGGCCTCGAGCACGAGCATTGCTTTCTGGTGGACATCGTGCCCCCATCCGTTCGTGTTCAGGACGGCTGCGGCCGTCTTCACGACGTTGGCGAGTTCATCGTAGGTCAGCTTCGGCGGCTCGGTGGCCTTTGCAACCTTCCCCCCGAAGGTAGCATCCCAGTTGTCGTAGGCTCCGAGGTCCAACGGGCGGCTCATGATGTGGTCAGCCATGCTCACTCCTTTCGCCCTGAATCCGGGCGGTTTTGGTCGATGGAATCAGGCATGTAGGCCGCGATGACCTGTCCCACGGCATACGAGCCAGCCGCGGCGACGCCCACGCAGCCGGCGCAGAGCAGGATGGCCAGGAAGGCAAGCCTCACTTCTTCGCCCTCCGTGGGGCCGGGCTCAAGAACCGTTCCACCAGCACGCGCATCCCTTCGACCGACTTCGCGAGCCCGCGCGTCTCTTCGCGGAGCTTCTGAATCTCCAGCAGCTCCTGCGATGGCGTCTGTGTCCACGTCCATGTCACCGGCTGCCCAGGGAATGGCTGGTCCGGCACGCCTGCCATGTACATGGTTACCTGTGGAAACGGGTTTTTGTCGTAGTGGATGCATTGCATGCACTGGCAGCCTATGGGATGCATCACTTCGTGTCCTCCGGGGTAACGTCGATAACCTCGTACTCGCGTTTCGGGGCCTGCACGACGGAAATCACGAGCCGCGCCAGCTCAGGCGGGGCATTGGAACGGTCGCCGGCAATCTTGTGGGCCAGCTCAACCCGCCCGTAGTGCCTTGCCAAGTAGGTCGGGACCTCCTTGTTTGGGAGGAGCGCGTGCTGCATGATGGTGAGCTGCTCTTCCGTGGCGCCCGGGGGCCCCTGGAGCTTGCCGTCTGACCCAACCTTGAGCTTGTAGGCCTGGTCGGCCACTGCCACGACGTCCACCGAATCCGCCACCATGCGAGAAAATCGAAGGCCTATCTCTCGGCCCACCGCAGGGTCGTTCGCCATGAGAGCCTTGTCATTCGGCATGTCAGCTACCTCACTCAATTCTGCCCCCGGCACGCTTCGCCGTCAACCAGCCCCAGTTTGCCTCCGCGGTGGCCCGCCGGCACCCCTCCTCGTGCTGCTGGAGGTAGCACCCGTAGGCTAGGCCGGTGTAGCGAACGTGTAACCTGGCGTACCCTTTCTTCGCGTACTCTACCTCTCGGAACTCGTCGAGAGCTCTAAGGAAGGCCTCGAGCACGGCCTCCTCACCTGGCTCGATTTCCTCTCCGACGTTCACGAGGATGTCAGGCATCGCCACCTCTCACCAGGTTAGCCTGCGGGGGCCCCAGGACCATCCCCAGGACCCCCGCTTGCGGCCGCTCGCGCCAGGCATCGGTCACCAGCGGCCACGCAGCAACCGTATCACCGCGGTGACGGGGTGTCTATTTTCCTCGGCGGCCTACACCATATCCGCGCCAGCCGCTCCTCGACCAGGTCCACGAACGTTACTGGCCACAACGAATCCTCCATCATCTGCCGCGTGTAGACGCTCTCGTCCTTCCGCCCGCAGCACTCCACCCAGAGGCGCAGACCGCCCTCTGGAGTGTCGGCCCACCCGCAGCACGACACCGTTCCAATGCACACGGGGCACGTGGGGAGCCGCGTGACCTGCTCGGATAGAGGGGCCGCCTTGGCCACGGACTCACCTGACGGAGCATTGGCGCGTGTCATTTGGCGCCCGCCGCTGCGAGGGCCGCGTCCTCGATGGCGAGCCTCGCCAAGTCCTGCGCGGCTGCCGATGCGAACGGGACCCAGAGCGGCGCCTTCGTGCGCATGCAGCCCGCGATGTCTTCCTCGCCGAACGAGACCACCTCCCTTTCCCCGTGATGGTCAGCCCTTATCATGAGCCGGTCACCGCTCTTCCATACCCACATGAGGTCAATCGAAACGCCGCACGCGGAGCACCTCGGCAGCCGCTCCGCCGTCCCGATGGCCAGGCTAAGCGTCGCCACCAATAGGTCTACCAACGACTCTGTATTGTCAGTGCGTGTCATTTAGCTGGCTCCTGGATTTTTGTGGGAGGAGAAGTAGGGGGCGAGTCGGGGGCGGGCCTCTCTGACCCGGTACCCCCCGTCCTGTAGCGGACCAGTGGTCCCGATGACCCAGTGAGTCGCGCATCCTTGGCCAGCCTCTCCCGTGCTCGCCGGTTGGCCCTGCGCTGCACCAACCTGGGTAACAGCCTGTCCAGCAGGCCCACGGCATCCTCTACCGTGCAGTACCAGAGACCCTTCCCGGGTTTCGCGGACTCGCGGCTAACGCGCACCAGCTTGCCCTGCATCGCGCCGATTACCACGTCGCGTCCTACTCCGAGGACTCGGGCCACGGCAGAGACTCTCACTAGTCCAGGCAGCGCCATCCATATAATGTAGCACTGCCGGATTCTGTCCGCATATCTTGCGCGTTGCCGATTTACGTCACGTTCTCCCGTCGAATAGTGGCGCAATTCCGAGGCTCCTCTTCGGCACGTGGCGTGCAGTAGCGGTGTCCATGGTCAGCATCCTAATCGCCCGCGGAATGGTAGTCGAGCAGTGCGCGCGGCGCGGTCACTCGGTCCTTCGGCGCCGCGGTGACCGTGACTGCCCGGTCTGCCGCGCGGAGGCAGAGGCTCGGTACGCGGCTCAACTGGCGTGGGAGCTGTTCCTCCCGGACCTAACGGAGCACGCAATGGAGATGTCCCAATGAACATGCCGCTCGAAGTCAAGCTTGCACTTGGTCGTCTGTTTCGCATGATGTCGCGTCCTGAACGGCCCGGCGATGGCGAGGATTACGCTGCGTGCCGCTCAATCATCATGGGCTCTGTGGAACCCCCGGCCGAGTATTCACCGTGTTACCAGCGGGACCGCCTGAAGGGAGCTCGTGGCGACTAACGCGCGAAGCTATCGAGATTTTCTAAGCGTTGTCCATGTAGGGAAACCCAGGATGTCTGTGTGATGCGCGCTTACATGCTCGCGCGTCGCTGGAGGGCCGCTCGGGCCGCATCCATGGTGCGTTTGGAGTGTGTGGCAATGTAGTCAACACGCGATTCCGCACACTTAGGTCCAGTTGTGTAAACGGAACCCCCGTAATAGCGGGTATTGTTTCTAAAGGGTCACATGTGGGTAGTGTTGGCCACCTCACAGGTGTTGACGGTTCGGGATGCATCTCCGGGCCTACCGGGCCGGAGAAACGCTCATCCCGCGGCCCCTTGGGCCTTGGGGACACGCATCCCGCGGCCTGCTGGGCCGCGCGGAACGGCCCTACCTCGCTGTACGTTCGCTGTCGCCTCTCCTCGCCCGGCGCTCGTAACCCTGCACAATCCCACGGTTGGGTAATGTAGTTACACGTCGTGCCACCTCGCCTCGCCGCGTCGTCGCCTTCGTAGGAGGCCCGCACAGCAATCCCGCATGAGAGTCATCCCGCACGAGTCTGTCTTGCTATCTACCCTTGGTAGTGGGTAGTGGCTTGTGATGGCTTGGTGGTAGTTCAGTGGGGCGGATTCTGCCTTCTCGCGGGCCCCTCCGAGTAGTGCTGCCCTCTAGCAGGCCTTCACAGGCCACGGTCAGCTCGAGCTCGCTCTCGGGACTCCTGCTTGGCCCACCTGGCCCGCAACTCCTCAACCCCGCGCGGCGCTACCCACTGCGGCTTGGCCTCGCCGTCTACCCAACGCATGAGCATCATCCGCGAGCACAGCTCCCTTATGCTCATGTTGCGCGTCCCTACCCACCATGCAGCGTTCCGCACACGCAGGATGCGGTCTATCGCCTCCATGAGCTTCGCCCGGGTCTGCTCTGCAGCTACGTCCGGGTGAGCTGCATCCAGCGCCTGAAGTCTCCTCTCCTCTGCCAGTAGCTGACCGTAGCGGCGGGTTCTGATTGCCTCCGCGTAGGCTATCTGCTTGGGCGTCCCGTGTAGTGGTGTATCGGGCGGCTCTCGCCCTGGTCGGCTGTGCTCACTCATCTCGTGTGCTCCTTTCGGGGCCTCCGGGTCCGGCTCTGCTCTCCGTCGTCTGCCGGTTGGCTCTGTCCGGCGAGAGCCGGACTTGCACTTGGCCTCGGGGCGTCCTGCACGCCCTGAGTATCTACCCGCGCGCGATTGTGCACCGCATTTTCTGCGCCAGTCAATATGGCAAAATGCCACGTTTTTGACTACATCATCCCACCACGGTTTTCCTGGACTTGTTGCAGCGCGTGCCCCTTTTTGCCACGTTTTTGACTACATCTGCATACAACGTAGGGGCACATCCTAATCGTGTGTAATGCGCAGCGCTCACGCAGTGCTCGTAAGCTACCTCACCAATCGCACTGCGTGAGCGCACCTCGGCAAGAAAACGCGTCAATAACAGGGCAACTGCCCCGAGAACTGCGACTCCTGTTCCTCTGCCATGCGCTCGAGCTCCCTCCTGCGCCGCTCCCCTTCCGCTTCCCCTGACTCCAGCCAAAGGGCAAGCTCGGCACTCTCATCCCAGCACAGGTCACACGAGCAGCCGTGCTCCGCGTGCCACTCGCCATTCGCCACGGCCCACACACTTCGGTCTCCCAGCATGCTCACTCTCCACAGTTGCCCGTCTGGTCCACGGACCATGGTCAGATGCTCGCCGCGCTCGCTGGTTCCCTTCTTCTGTACCGTACCCATGGCATACATCTTGCCACTGTAAGCTGCGCTACGCAAGAAGTGTCACTTCGCCCCGGGATGGTGCCGTTTCTCGTCCCATGTGATTCCGCCTACTTGCGCCGATTGGCATGGAACCAGCGCCGTAGATTGTCGCTCCCATGTTTCCAGATGTAACTTCGCCACGTGATTTCGCGTAGTTACGCGAGTCGAAGGGTTGGCATCAGGACTGCAATAGCCTCTATCCGTGGATGGCAGGTGGCAGGGAGGGGCGGGAGGCAAGGTTCTGGCGAGCCGAGAATCGGCGCCACGTACCCCGGGCCCAGTCGGATAACCCAAGACACCGGAGCAGCGTTCTTTGACAACTCAACCCTCTGGCGGCAGCGCGAAGCGCTCATGCGAGGAAGCTCCCAAGCGGAGAAGGCCACCCGGGCCGCTGACTCGAGCCCAGTAAGCACGCGACGAAACCAGAGGCAATACCAGGACCAAGCCCAATGACCGGCGAACCGCGTGAGTCGTCCGGGGCAGGCTGCAACGGTCCGTAGGCGGGAACTCGCAAGCCCGCTGCCCAAGGGGCCTAGCAAGCTGTCCTTGGGCCTTCGCTGAAGCCCGCAAGCAGATTGCGGGTTTCATGGAGGGAATCCACATGACGATCTATCCTCGCTTCGTCGGCAAGGTTTCGCTGTACCGCGTTCGCCTAAACTCCCAGGGCTACAACAGCGACGGTCGCTACTTCGGCATCGGTGACCCGGTCTATCGTGCGGACGATGAGGACTGCACCTTCGAGCACGTGCGCGCCAAGTCCCGAGCCGAGGCGGCACAGAAGCTAGGTATTTCTCAGGAGCAGCTTCGCAGGCCCACAACCAACGAAAGGCCCGTCCCATGAAACGCATCCAGATCACCGCCCTTGTCATCGCCCAGTTCATCTCGCTCGGCTACATCTACGGCGCGGAGAAGCCAGCCGTCATCAAGAAGGCGGACCTCCCAGCGCTCAAGGGCGGCAAGGTCGCCAAGAACTCCGACGGTATCCCGAGTTGCACCACGGGCCGCGCCAAGGTGCAGAGCTCGACCCTGGGCGACTGGGCGACGGCCCACAAGGACCATGCGTGCGCCGGGGTGGCCGAGGTGTACGTCTGCCGGGCCGGCAAGAACCTGTCCGTTCGTTGCGAGTAGCGACGCGCGGCTTATGTGGTGTGCAAGCCGACTGAACACCACGCAAAAAAGCGGGACGGCTCTGCGGACTGGGCGCGCGACCAAAATACATGCCTGGGCTGGCAGTCGGGTTTCGACTGTGCTCCGTGAGGGAACCATGTGAACCAGATACCCAAGGCGAAACCCGGCCACCTCCCGGCCGGGTCTGCGGACAAGCCCAACCCGCACTGATGAGCGACGGAGAGCGGAGGCGCTACCAAGGCACAAAGCGTGTCCTGATTCGACCGTAGCAAACCAAGGAGACGACGATGACCAAGACGACGACGATCGCGACCACGACTGACGGCATCCAGCTCTATCGCATCACTCGCGGAGACGCCGAGCACCTCATGATGGCCCCCGCGGTGTCCGGTGGCTTCTGCGCCGTCGCACTCGACGCGCGCAACGCGCTCGGTGACATCTACCACGACGGTCGCGATATCCTCGCGGCGCTCCCGGGGTCCCTTGCTCGCGGTCGTGCCGTCCAGGCTGACGAGCTTCCGTCTATCATTCGCGCGCTGACCACCGCGGCGAGGCGCCCCGTGAATTCTGACGACGGCAGCGAATGCTCCGCTATCGTCGCTCGCCTGCGGCGGTAGGCGCGCCCGCGCCTCGTGCGCGGCAGCTCCACCCGAACGCGAGCGGAGCTGCCGGACAGGAGGATATCCCATGGCCATCATCTGCACCGATAATAGCCCCTACGAGGTGTTCTGCATCCAATCCGTGCCCCCTGCTGGCGGACCAGTGGTAGCTGTCTCGCCGACCTACGCATGCGCGCACGGCAGTTCTCACGTCAATGTGGGCTTCTTCATGTGCCCGGCCGACGCGCGCAAGCTGGCGGCTGACCTGCTCGCGGGGGCGGACTTCGCGGATGGTAAGGGCGCATGAGGCCAGGCGACCGTACGCCAGAGGAACGGCTCGCGTTCGCGGCTATCACAAACGGCGGCGGCGTTGCCCAAATGCTCATCGTGGCCCGAACCGACGACGAGCGGAAGAAGATCGGGCGTTACGCTGATCTGGTCATCCGCTGGTACCAACGCGAGGACATCCGACGGACGACCTATGCGCGCATCATGGGGGCAGCATGAGCCGCGTTGTCCCGTTCCTGTACCGCTGTGGCCACACGGAGTGGATGGACAAGGGGAGCGAGCCGGAAAAGCGCGACCACTGCACCGACTGTGAGCGAGAGTACCAGGAGAACCGCCCGCGCCAAACACGGCTCTTCGATAACGAAAGGAAACCACCATGCAATCCGCGACTGTACGATTGACCCGCGCTCTGCTCCGCGAACACGATGCCTGCTACACCGACGCTCAGCTAGACGCGCTCGGCCTGCCTGACGGAGTTGACCTGCTGACGGTGCTACGTCGTGACGACATCCCCGCCGTTGACCGCATCTGGGTGTCAACACTGCCCGGCGCATGTGTGCCAACCGCGTTGTGGCGTTGGCAGGCGAAGCTCGTAGCGCGCGCGCTAGCCCGCGTGGAGAACACGGATCCGCGTAGCCTCGCTGTCGTCGCGTTGCTGGACCGACTCGACTCCGGTGAGGACGTTCCGCAGGCGGAACGCGACGCAGCCATGGGCGCAGCCTGGGACGCAACCTGGGACGCCAGGGAAGCAGCCATGGGCGCAGCCTGGGACGCCAGGGAAGCAGCCATGGGCGCAGCCTGGGACGCAGCCAGGGCCGCAGCCATGGGCGCAGCCAGGGCCGCAGCCTGGGACGCAGCCAGGGACGCAGCCTGGGACGCATCCAGGGCCGCAGCCTGGGACGCAGCCATGGGCGCATCCAGGGCCGCAGCCTGGGACGCAGTCTGGGCCGCCGCCAGGGCCGCCGAAGAAAAGCAGCAGATCGAGGATCTGATTGCGGTACTCACGGAGCAACCGCGATGACCATGCGACCGACGTGCGCATGCGGCGCGCCCGCCATCCTGGCCGCCGACGTCTTCCGGGAGGGCGGCACTCGGCCAGCGCGGTTGCTGCTCTGTTCTCCGCTGTGCGCGACGGTGCGACACCCTGGGACCAAGCTCGACATCTTCTTGGAAGGGCGGGATTTCGTTGCGGTACTTTCGGACATCCGCCCGTGCTGGTGCCCGAGCGCGGCTCACCCCAGCGTATCGCCCATCGCGCCGTTCTGCCCGCGGCACGGACACCGGAGGATTGCGCCGTGAAGCTGGCCGACAGACTTATGGAGCTGAGGGCCGAAGCGATGTGCTCACCAAGCCAGGGAATTTCGGCTCCGACCCTACTGCGCACAATCGACAAGCATAGGGTCACAAGCGAGTCCATCGACAGCCCGGAAGACACCGCCGTCGACTGCATCCAGATTCTCATGGCGTTGGCCAGGGAGTACGAGGAGCACATGGTGAAGCTCCACATGAGACAGGCCCCGCCGATCGTCATCACTCGAAAGGACCACGCCATGATGATAGGATGCCAACTCATGCCAGAGGGTGAGCTGCGAGACCTGGCCGAAGCTGCCGTGCTGCTCGGCCTCCGCCCCAACGAAGCGCCGACGGTACTCGGATTGACCTGCGCGCCGTTCAATGATGACGATGTGCGCGCACTCGAATCCATGATCGAAGAACACCAAGGAAAGGCCGCCCAATGCCCCTGAAGATCACTCGTGCAATCGACCCCATCCAGGTTGAAACCATCACAGCCTGCATCTACTCGGTGCCAGGCGTCGGGAAGACGTCGACGGCGTTCACGGCCGACGACGTGCTGCTGCTCGACTTCGACCGCCGCGTCCACGCCAGCCGCAACCGTGGCGACTCCGTCACCGTCCACACCTGGGCCGACGTGACGTCCATCGCCAAGGACGACCTGGTCACCTACAAGACCATCGCCGTCGATACCGTCGGGCGCGCCCTCGACGTGCTCTCTCTCTCCATCATGGACGACGACCCCCGCTTGGGCCGTGGCGGCGCGCTGACCCTGCAAGGGTTCGGGCGGCTCAAGGCCGAGTTCTTGGGCTGGCTCCGCATGATGCGGGGCTTCGGCAAGGACGTGGTCATGTTGTGCCACAGCGACGAGCAGAAGGCGGGCGACGACCTGCTCGAGCGCCTCGACGTTCAGGGGGGCAGCAAGAACGAGATCTACAAGTCGGCCGACGTGATGGGTCGACTCTACGTCCAGGGCGGGAAGCGCTGGCTCAACTTCTCCCCGACGGACACCAGCTTTGGCAAGAACCCGGCTGCCTTCCCGGCGCTCCAGGTCCCCGACTTTGCCAGGGATCCGTGCTGGCTCGCCGGTGTCATCCAGAAGACCAAGGATGCCATCAACGCCGCGACGGCCGCGCAGGCCGAGGCCGCCCAGGCCCTGGCCGAGTGGCAAGCCCTGGTCGATGCGACGGACGACGGTCCGAGCTTCGAGGCTCTGGTGGAGAGCAGCAAGACGGCACCGCCTAGCATCCGGGAGGCTTGCCAGGCCATCCTGAAGGCGCGGGTCAAGGCTGCGGGGTGGAAGTTCAACAAGGAGAGCGGGCGCATCGAGAAGGCACCCGCGGCGAAGCCGTGAAGAAGCGCCGCAACATCATTGCTCGCGCCCTGCTCGACATCGTGGCCCCGCTGTCCAGGTACGAAGGCGAGGTATCCCGCGTGTGGGTGCAAGGAGTGACACCGGAAGTCGAGCAGGCACGGATCGTTTCCATGGAACGTCGCCTGATCCACGATGTAGGCAAGATGAACAGGAAGGCTCGTAGAGCATTCGTTGCGGCCAAGAGCAGCGGAAAGGACACGGAGAAGGCTTTCCGTCTCGCCGTCGCGAAGGGCAGGATACCGTGAGGTTCTCCGTCTCAGACCTGGAAACATGGCGTCGGTACAAGGAGGACGAGGACCAGGACATCGGCGTCCTGCTGCGCCGCCTGGCCCACGTAGACCCGCCGACGCCCGCCACGCTCGCTGGCCGTGCGCTGGCCAAGTGGTTCGAAGCGGGCCATGAGGGAGAGCACGAGTCGGCCTACATGGACGGCTGGACCTTCGACTTCGCGATCGACGGCTCGCTGTCGCTCCCCAGGTGGCGCGAGCTGCCCACCGAGAAGACCTTCGCCACCCCGAGCGGCCCGGCCACCCTGTCTGGGCGCGTGGACGGTTACGACGGGTACACCGTCCGCGACCAGAAGCTGACCGAGCGCTGGGAGGCCGACCGCTACGCCGACAGCATGCAGTGGCGGGCGTACCTTTCGATGCTCGGGGCGGGCAGGTTCATGTATGACGTCTTCGAGGCCAAGATCGTCGGCTCAAAGGTACGCGTGTCCGGGTTCCAGCAGCTTGGCCTATGGCGGTACCCGGCCCTTGACCAGGACGTGGCCGCCGCGGTTGGTGAGCTGGCAGAAGTGTTCGCGAGGCACGGTGCGAAAATCGAACTGCTCAAGACGGAAGCGAGGAAACCATGATGACGGACCAGGAGATGCAGGCATCCATCGGCGAGAAGGTGCGACACGTGCTCGACGCGCTGGCGCAGGAGTGCCACAACGATGCGCAGGTGGCCATCGTGCTCGGGGCGCTCGTCGGCGTTGTCAACGGCGCTATGGGCGACGAGATGCGAGAGCTGCTCCACACCATGGTGACCCGCGGGCTGGTCGCGGGGAAGGAGGCGGCAGACCTGCGCGCCGCCACGGTGGCGAGGGCCTGACCGTGCTCGCCCAAGTCGTCATCGCCGTGGGACTGGCCGTCGGGCTGAGCGTCGGCTCGTTCATCTACGGCGTCCTTGTCGGGCGCCAGGAGCGCGACGGCGAGCTGGCGGACCTGCGACTGACCAACGCCGCGCTCGAGCGCCAGGTGGTGAAGTTGTCCAGGGTGGCCGAAAGGCTCGCCAAAGGGGAGACCGATGCAAAAGCTCGTCCTTGCAATTGACGGGTCGAACTGGGCCCACCGGGCCTGGCACACGCCGGGCAACGGACCCAACCATGCAGCCAGCGTCTTCTGCCAGATGTTGGCCAAGGCCGACCGCACCCTAGGACCGAGTCACCTCGTGGTGGCGTTCGACTACCCGGGACCGACCTGGCGCCACGAGCTGTTCTCGGCCTACAAGGCCGGGCGCGACGAAAAGGACCAGGAGCTGGTCAAGCAGCTCGCCCTCTCGTCTCAGGCAGCGCAGGCCTACGGGTGTCAGGTGTTCTCCGTCGAGGGCGTGGAAGCCGACGACGTGCTCGCGACGGTGGCCACCCGGGCGACCTGCGCTGGCGTGGAATGCATCATCGGCTCCGGCGACAAGGACATGATGCAGCTCTGCTCCGCTACCGTGAAGCAGTTAGACGCGGCGTACAACGTGGCCGGGCCTGAGCAGGTGGAGGCCAAATGGGGCGTGCCGCCCGAGAAGCTCGCCGATGTGCTTGCGCTCATGGGTGACAGCGTTGACGGTATCCCTGGCATCGACGGCATTGGGGCCGTCACAGCCGCGGAGCTCGTGGCCAAGTACGGGTCCGCCCTGGAAGCGGTGGCTCATGCCGACGAGGTTGGTGGGAAGCGCGGGGCCGCGCTGGCGGCGGGCGCCGAGATGGTGCGGCTTGGGCTCCAGCTCGTACGGCTCAAGACGGACGTGGACCTGGGCGCCAAGCTCACCGCCACCAGGCGTACGCCGGAGGCCTTCGAGGCCTTCCGGGCGAAGCTGGAACACGTGGACATCTCGCGCACGGTGACGTGCTACGGGGTGTGCGGCGGGAATCCGAAGTACCGCACCGTGCAGGGCTACTCCTGCTCTTGCTGCGGCGGCTCGGGGAAGGTCACGAGCTACAACGAGCGGGCTCTTCAGGCCAAGGAATGGGACGAGATCACACACAGGGGAAATCCGTGAGCCAGCTCGGCTTCGCCTTCGCGCCACCCACGGCGCCTACCCGCCTGGCCAGCGTACAGCCCATGCGCGGTTACCAGGAGGAGGCCGTGGCCGGCGCCCTGCGCAGCTTCGAGAAGTGGGACGACGCGCTATGGGTCATGGCCACTGGCACGGGCAAGTGCCTCGGGCGCGGAACCCCGGTATTGTTGGCAGACGGCAGAATCGTTCCCGTCGAACACGTCAGCGTGGGATGCAAGATCCAAGGACCCAATGGGCAAGTGCGCCAGGTTCTGTCAGTCACGTCCGGCGTCGGCAACCTATGGCGCGTCACCCCGGTCAAGGGTGAGCCTTGGGTCTGCAACGACGTCCATGTCCTTACCTTGGTCCACACCGAGACCGGCCGGGTGGTCGACATTCCGCTCAACGAGTACATCGGCAAGCCGAAGCATTGGAAGCATTGCCATAAGCTGTTCCGGTCCGATGTCCCGACGTCCCACGATGAGGACGAACCGCTCCCGGTCGACCCATACTTCCTAGGCCTATGGCTGGGCGACGGCTCGCTTCGCAACGGGACGATCTCTATCTGCAAGCCCGACAGAGAAGTGCTCGAGGCCTGCCAGACAGAGGCTGCCCGCTGGGGGCTTGAGGTTCGCACGCACGATATCGACAGGTGCCCACAGCATTTCCTTTGTCGCAAGGTCATGGGGCGCGGACACCGCAACCCGCTGTCCTGCGCGATCCTGGACATGGGCCTCCTCGCGTCCGATAGGTTCATCCCTATGCGCTACAAGCGCGCCAGCCCAGCGAAGCGCCTTGAGCTCCTGGCCGGACTACTCGACTCCGATGGTAGCCTGTCCTGCAATGGGTTCGATTGGATCTCCGTGTACCCGCTACTGGCGGACGCCGTGGCGTACATCTCACGCAGCGTCGGCTTGGCGGCGTACGTGACCCAGTGCCAGAAGAGCTGCCAAGGCGGGTTCACGGGGACCTACTACCGGGTCTCGATTTCTGGAGACACGCACAAGATCCCGACGCGAATCGTAAGGAAGCAGGCCGCCCCGCGAAAGCAGAAGAAGGACGTTCTTCGCACGGGGTTCTCAGTGAGGCCGATCGGTGAAGGCGAGTTCTTCGGATTCGAGCTGGACGGCGACGGTCGCTTTCTGCTCGGCGACTTCACTGTCACCCACAACACGCGATGCTTCACCGAGGTGGCCCACCTGTGGCCGCAGTGGGCGCGCACCCTCAAGGCCAAGAGCAACCGCGTGCTGGTACTAGCCGAGCGGGACGAGCTCATCGGCCAGGCCAAGCGCCGCATCGCCGCCCAGACGGGCCTGCCCGTGGGCCGCGAGCAGGCCGACAGCCGCAGCTCTGGCGAGCCCATCGTGGTGGCCAGCATCCAGACCCTGCTGCGCCCCCAGCGGCTCAACAGCTTCCGCCCGGACGAGTTCGGCCTGGTAATCTACGACGAAGTGCATCATGTTTGCGCACCGACCCGCAGAAAAATCGTGCGCTACTTCCAGGACGGAGGCTGCAAGTTCCTCGGGGTCACCGCCACCCCAGACCGCAAGGACGAGCGCGGCATGGCCAGCGTGTTCCGTTCGGAAAAGCCGGCGTTCTGCTACGAGATCGACGAGGCCATCGCGGATGGGTGGCTGGTCGAACCTCGCCCGAGGACGATTCGCGTCGAGTCCATCGACTTCTCGAAGGTGCGGAAGGTGAGGGGTGAGCTGTCGGAGGGCGAGATGGAGGCCATCATCTGCGCCGAGGAGGCGCTGCACGGCATCGCCAAGCCATGCGTTCTCGAACATCGCGGACGTGCCCTGGGTTTCTGTCCGGGCATCAACAGCTCGAAGCTGCTCGCGGACATCTGCGGGCGGTTCGCCGTCTCGTACGGGGTAGGCGACAACTCGTGGGCGCGGTGGATGGCCGGCCAAGGGGCGATGGAGCTCGACGAGCGCCGCCGGGTCATCGCTGGCCACCAGCGGGGCGACTTCACAGCGCTCTGGAACTGCCAAGTGGCCACCGAGGGCTACGACGATCCTGGGCTGGGCACGCTGTTCATGGCCCGCCCAGTCATGAGCCGCATGCTGTTCGCCCAGATGGTCGGCCGTGGCACCCGCCCGGTGTTCCCCGACGGGTTCGATAGCCTGCGCGCCACCGCGGAAGAGCGCCGCGCAGCCATCGCCAGCAGCACCAAGCCCTGGCTCCATGTGCTGGAGTTCACTGGCAATTTCGGCAAGCACGACCTGGCCTGCACCGTCGACATGATGGGGGAGAAGTACGACGAGGAGACCGTCGAGGCCGCGAAGAAGATCGTCGAGAAGGAAGGCGGCTCCCCGGGCGCCGCGCTCGAGCGCGCCCTGAAGGAAGCCGAGGCCGCGCGGCTGGCCGCCATGGCCGCCCGCGCCCGCGTGACTGCTGACGTTCGCTACCACGTCGACCCCTTCGAGTTGATGCACATGAAGGGCAAGGACGACAGCTGGGCCAAGCGCTTCTCTGGCGACCCCGCGACGGACGCCCAGATCGGCTACCTGTCCAGCTTCGGCGTTCCCCGCGAGGACGCCCGCAAGATGACCAAGGCCCAGGCCAAGCTCATGCTCACCACGTGCATCAAGCGCAAGGAGTTCGGCAAGCCCTACTTCTCGCAGGTGGCAAAGCTCCGAGCCGTGGGCATCGACGGGTTCGACCTGTCACTGAAGCAGGCGCAGGATCTGTGCTGGGAAATCCAGCAGGCCCACGGGAAACGACCGGCCGAGGAGAAGATCGCGGCAATCGTGAACCGAGGAAAGTGAGGGCTACATGGCGGTATGCTCATTGTGCGAACGCGAGATGATGGATGGCGTCTCGTGCAACTCGACCAGGTACTCCGACATGCCAGACCATGACCGGATCCCGTGGAGGCCGGATGATGAGCATCGCAGGTGCCCCGACTGTTGGTGCCCCGCCGGCGGGTTTCACCACCCGGGATGCGACACGGAGCAGTGTCCGGTTTGTGGCGACCAGGCCATCTCGTGCGAGTGCGTGTCGGCCGCTGACGGTGAGTAGCGATGTCCTCCCGCTACGGCGCCCGCCACGACCTGCCCGGCTACGACCGATTCCGCACCGGGCTCACCTACCAGGACGTCAAGCGCATGATGTGGACGAGTCTGAGGACCGGGCGGATTGGACCTACAAGCGCCGCGGCACCGTGCTGGGGCGCTGGCATCAGCTCAAGCTCGAAATGTACAACCAGGCCATCGACGCCGGAATGGACCCGTCGAGGCCGAATGAGAAGTGAGGACTCTATGGCTCTCGACCTGGCCCGCGCCGAAGTGCGCATCCGTATCTCGAACGCTGCTGACGAGCTGAGCCGCATCTCCGTGGAGCAGCTCGCCCACGTGTTCCGCCGGTTCCCCGAGCTGCTGACTAAGTGCAAGGCCGCCATCAAGGCGCAGAAGGAAGGATATGGCAAATGAGCGACCACAGTGGGACGATTCCCCCAATGCCAATCGATTGCTCGCCCTGCGGGCCGAATACCGCCAACTTGGGTGCTGCCCCCTCTGCTCTCTGTGGGCCGCCCTCGGCGACATGGATGATTCTTGGCGGGAGCGACGCGTCTGTGCCAAAGGCTGCCTTGCCACCATTACCCAGCACCGAGACGCCCGCGGAACCGTGCCGGTTCTGCGGGAGGCTTCCGGTAGCGCTGCGAAGCAAGGCCCGACCGAGCCTAGTCCGTCTGGCGTGCGAGAACCGCCGCAAGCGAGGCCGCCCGCTCCCGGGTGCGACAAGGTGCCGCGGAGCAACCCAGTACCTGGCGCCGGAGTCGGCAGTCCTCGCGTGGAACAAGCTGCAACTGCGTGGCGGGGAGGGCCAAGGCCGCCTCGACCGCGCAGGTAGCAGGTGCCGGTGCGGGCTACTGGAGCCGTGCTGGGAGTGCATCAAGCCGCTGGCGGAGTTCGCCCGCTCTGGGCGCCCATCGGGAGGGGAAGCGCTGTGAGGTTCATGGGCGTGGATGTTGCCACGATGTGCGGGTGGGCTGTGGTGGACAAGCCATCACGCGGGAAGGCGGATCTGTTCACTTTCAGCGTGTGCAACATGGGCAACGGTCTAGCCGCATGCCACGCGACCATGTTGGCGGCCAAGGCCCTGGAGTGGAAGGTTCGCCTCGTCGGCCTGGAAGAGCCATACCTCGGCGAGAACCCGAGAAGCCTCAAGGTGCTCGCGCGGCTCGTGGGCCGCTTCGAGCAGGCTTTCGGCGAGGCCGGCATCCCCACCATGCTGGTGCCTGCGCAGACCTGGCAGACCGCGGTGCTGGGGCGCTTCGGTGGCATGAAGCGCGAGGAGCGCAAGAAGGCATGCCGCATCTGGGCCAAGGCGATGTTCGGTCTGGATCTGGACGAGGACGCGGCGGACGCGGCGGGGCTGGCGTACCACCTTGCGACGAGGCGACCATGACGAAGGCTGACCGCGAGGCGCTGCGGAAGCGCTTCGACATGACCGTGCCGGTGCGATCCAGGTTCGGCGTCAAGTTCGGACCATGCACCGACTACGTTGAGAAGGCGTCGGTGCTCAGGTTCGCCGAGAGAGAGCGACCGCGCCGTCCGCCTGGAGCGGAAGCGGATACTCGACGAGGTACGACGTGAGATGCGCGAACAACTTGAACAGGGGATTGGATCATGACAACCGAGACGAAGACCGAGACGATGAGCGACGAGGCGATGGCGTGGGAACTGAGCGACGCGCATCACAGGATTGTGTGCTGCGAGACGGGTCACCTCAACCCGTTTGGCATGTGGGACCCGCGTGACCGCGCCCGTGCGATGGAGTTCCTAGCCAAGGCCCGCGCACTGCTCGTCCCCGCCGCAGAGGCGAGCGCCTACGAGCGCGCTGCCGGCGTCGTGAATAGGCTTCTGGCCGAGGCGACAACCGAGGACGCGCGGGCAGAGCTGGCGACGGCGATCGAACGAATCGAGGCGCTGCGCGACGGGTGCGGGGCGGCGCCAAAGCAGACCACCGGCGTGATCCCGGCGTCTCTGGTCGGCAAGATGCCGCACCTTGAGATGCGCGTCCGGGGCAACTGCGGAGGCGAGGCTATCATGTTGGCGGCGTGGAAGGACTGTCAGGACGCCGAGGCGCGCGGGAGGTGGGAGGCGTTCAAACAAACCGCATCATGTCTGTTCAAGATGTGGTCCGCGTGCAGCGACGCGAGCGGCAGCGCTGAGCTGTATAGCGCACTTACGTGGGCCGAGCAGCAGCGCGACTCCTGCGGCCCCGGCGTGAAGGCGGAAGCGCCCGCTCCATCTGGCTGTCTGGCGTGCTGTCAACCGGACTTCGGGTTAGATCCGCCGAGTGTGCCGCATATCTCTGGGTGTCCGAAGGCGGAAGCGCAGCCGGCCGAGCAGCGGTGCCCGCTCTGCGGTAAGCTCGACCATGAGGACGGCGGTTGCAACGTCGACGAGCAGGCAGAGCGCGACGTGCACACCGAGCACTGCTGCAAGAGCCACGGCGCGCAGCCGGCGGCAAGCGAAGGCTACGACTGGGCGGAGCGCGCAGCGCTGCTCGGGGCGAAGGTTGCACGCCTGACCCGCGACCTGGAATGCACCGCACGTCAACTCGCCGAAGATCAACAGCGAGTCGGCGATCTAACTGAGCAGGTTGCGCGCCTGACCCGCGAGCGCGACGAGGCTCGGTTGGCGCAGACGAAAACCAAGGCTCATCTCGAAACGGCTCTGCGAGAGGTGCTGGGCAGTGACGAAGTGTACCCGGTGGCGGAGACTACCGTCCGCGTCTTCCGCGAGCAGCGCAAGCAGCTCGACGAGCAGGCGGCCGAGATCGCGCGGCTCAAGGAGCAGCTTGCCATCGTAAAAACGCCGGTCGAGGGCATCTGGCGCTGGCAGGGCGACGACTTGGACATGCCGGAATCGCTCACGTGCCCCGTGGTCATGAGCGTCGAGATATTGCGCGGCCTGCTGGCGAAGGAAGTGCCCGCCCCGCAAGCGCCGCCCGCCGAGGCGACGATGCCGAGGCTGGTAGCAGCGGTCAGCGCCCGCGCGCTCGAACCAGCAGGGCTGATGCTTGGCGAACTCGAAGCAGCTGCCCGCGCCGACATGGCAGACGCCGTGAAGGCTGCCGTAGAGACGTGCGCCAAAGGGTTCGCGGTGTTGCAGGAGCGGGCCGCACTGGAGCTCAAGCAGATGCGCGAGGTCATCGTCGGGCACGAAGCGGCGAAGCCGGAAGACGCTGAACAGAAGAACGAAGGAGGAAAGTGATGCCCGAACGAATGCTGAACGCGTGGACGATCCGAGGCTGGTCCGTCGTGGCCGTGGCGATGGTGCTGGCGATCATCGCCGTCGCGTGGAATGCCCGTGTGCTCGCTTCGTGTCGAAGAAGCGCCCCGCGCGCAAGCCGGCGGCGAAGAAGCGTCCGTTCCGTCGGTGGAGTTACGTCGACCACGATACGTCACCATCTTTGGCGTACTTCGACGGCGACGTTACGACCAACCTGTGGGTGGTTCCGATCCAAATTCGGCGAAGTGACTGGGAGAGGGTAGCGATCGCACTCAACCGCGCCAACGTCGTGCTGCCTGGGAGGGTGCGGAGATGAAGAAGCTTGCAGGACTGTTCTTCGACAACTCTCGGATTCGCATGTGCGACACGGGAGGTCGGTTGCAGCGCACGGTTCACTTCATCGAGCTGCTTTTTGAGCCGCGCGATCTGTGGGTGGGGCTCTACATCGCGGGCGACGCTTTCTACCTGTGCCTAGTACCGACGATCGTCTTGAAGATTCATCGGGGACCATGGAAGGCGGTGCGGCGGTGAAGAAGCAACCGCGTATGTGCGCCAACGGCTGCCCGCGACCAGTTGCCGGCGACCACGTGTGCATCTGCCAAGAGTGCGTCGACAAGATCACGCGCAACCTAGAAGATGCGCTGGAGTACGGACGCAAGCAGGTGCGGCGGTGACGTCCTACCGAAAGATCGATCGCGAGCGCATCCGGCCCGGCATGCTGGCGCTCGCCGAGATGGAGCTCTCCGGGCAGCGCGGGCAGCGGCTCTGGTGCGCCGTCCAGGTGATCGACGTTTGGCCAGGGCGAGTCGAGGTGACGCCACTCGGGTCCGTGGTGGCGGGCGGGAACGAGTCGGTCATCTTGCGAGACACCGGCGACGGCGTCCAGCTGTACGAAGCGGAGGCGCGGCGGTGAAAGCTGGCGTGTGCGCCGAATGCGATGGGCTCGGCATTGTCGACCTTGAAGACGGCGGACCGGACGCTGATATCGTGACATGCAGAAAGTGCGGCGGCCGCGGGTTCATCTCATCCAAGGACGTCCAGAGAAATCAGGCGTACATGTCGCGACGCTGGACCGGCAAGAAGCGTAGGCGGTTCATAGAACTGTTCCGTCGTGAAATGCGCGAGGTGCGGCGGTGACGGTGCGGGAGGCGCGGGAGAAGCTGGAGCTGCAGATCGCTACCCTCTCGGCGACAACGGCAGCATACCAGGCGATGAACACGCCACTGCAGAACGTGACGAAAGAGCGGGAGGCAGCTACCGCCGCCATCGACGCGCTCGTGGTGGCCGTGCTGGCGGAGGTGGTTGAGCCTGCGCTGGTGCCACTCAAAGCAATCCCGGAGAGGCATCGGCGCGACGACGGTGCGGGGTGCGGCTGCGGCGGGTGCATGCTAGCGCGCGACGCGATCGCGCTACTCAAGAAAGCGAGGAACGGACGATGAGCGCGATGCGCGAGCGTTGGGTCGAGTTCATGCGGCTGCGCGGGTTCACCGGCAACGTGCTGGCCCAGGATGCGGTCAAGGCTGCGATAGCCTTCGCGGAGGACGAGGTCCGCCTTGCGCTGCAACCTCGCGAACAGGCGCCGGGGCTGGCGGAGGCGGAACGCGCGATACGGAACACCAAGCTGTCGGCGTACGAGGTTACACAGTGCGAACGCAAGGCCATCGCCGACGAGCTGGACCGGCTTAGGGCCGCGCTGGCGAGGCTGCGGGGAATCGAGGAGCGAATGGCGAAGATCGCTGCCGCGTACGTGCGATGGCACGACGACAACGACTGCGGCGGCGAGTCGGCCATGAGCGATATCGGCGACGTTCTGGAATGGGCTGACGTCCGGAAGCTGGGCGGTGAGCCGTGACGCTTGTCCAGTCGATGATGGCGAGGCTCAAAGCCCTGCAGGCCGAGAACGACGACCTGAGACGTCAGCTCGAAGAACACAAGACCGAGTCGGCCGCGCTCGATGTGGAGTTGTCCGAATCCGTGACCGACCTGAGACGTCAGCTCGCAGAGGCGCGCAAAGGCCGCTGCTACGACTGCGGTGGAGTCGGCTGCGACGGTGCCGGCGACGCAGGAACGCAGACGCTGAAGCTCAAGAATCGCGTCCACGAGCTGGAGGTGAAGCTCGAAGAGGCCGAGCACGAGCGAGCGGAGGCCCGGGGCGAGGCGCAGCGGACGGTGTACGTCGCCGCTGACTCCGCAGGCGACGCCGTGAAGAGCGCTCCGTGGTGGCCCACCGAGGAACTCGCAACTATGGTCAAGGGAGTCGTGGGAGAGCACGTGTACGCCGTCACGCTGACGGCGCGGAAGGTGAGGCCATAGCCAACGAGGACCGAGACTACCTGTCCTGGCTGCGCATGCGCAAGTGCTGTGCGCCTGGCCCGCCCCACTGGGGCGGCGACCCACATCACCCGCGCCACGACGAGAATGGCCCGGTGGGCATGGGCCTTCGAGCTCACGACCACCGGGCCATTTCCCTGTGCCGTCGTCACCACCAGGACATCGAGCAGCGTCTCGGCCCGTTCGCCGGCTGGACACGCGAGCAGGTCCGCCTTTGGCATGACCAACAGGCGGACCGCTTGAGGGCTATCTATGCCGCGGAACTGGAGTCGGATTTTCCTCGGTGACGTTTTTTGGCTCCACCTCTCCCATATCCGAATCTGCTGACTTTAATCGCCTTTAGTTCCAATCGTGCGACGGAACTCCAATGATAGTGAAACACTGTTCCTTCGGTCATCTGGACGCGCAGTCCATCCGGCTCGTGTACCTGGTAGCCGTCTACTCCAGCATGGCGTTGGCAGTCTCCGCAGCGGAACCACAACGTCAACTGCAACGTCACGACGCCGCCGCCTTCCGCTTGATCACCTGCGACTTCGGCACCAGGCCGAGCTCGCGCTCGCCGGACACCAGGAACACGTCGCGCTCGGTTGCGACCTCGATGGTCAGGTTCTCGAGCACGGCGGCAGGGTAGTGCGCGAGAAAGCGCTTAAACGCGGCCTCGTTCAGGGAGACCTCAGCCCCGGGTCGCATCCAGGCGTCGCGCCGGCTGCGTGGGGTGACCTTGACGACGACTCCGGCTGCATTCATGGCCGCGAGGCGGGTGCCGAACCACTCCCAGGCTACGCGGAGTTCGCCGACGTGGGCATCGAACTCCGCTTGCCACCCGTCACCGACCACCCACGACTCCAGCCTGGTAAGGTACGTCTGGATGTCGCGGTCCAGGTTGCCGTAGCGCTCGATGGCCACGTCCAGGGTTGGGCGGGGCGGGAGCTTCGAGACCTGCTCCTCGGCGGAAGGGGTGCCGGGAAGGCCGGCGGGCCCATGGGCGAATAGCCCCGTGCTGGCCTGCTCGGCAGCGTCGGTAGCGATTGCCGTCATGACGTTGACGGCGTCCAGCGCCAGCGGTTCCGTGCGCACATCTACACCGGCTACCTCCGCCGGCCCGGCCGCGAACCGCCAGCTACTCCGCAGGTCCGCCATGGTGTACTTGACGCCGCTCTCCGCCACGAAGCCGTCCTCCGTGACCGTCGCCACCTTGCCCGGCTTCCACTCCATCCCATCGCATCCGTAGAACTCCTCGATTGCCGCGCCTTCCTGTACCAATTCGACTCGTTTTCTTGCCATTCGCTCACTCCTTTGTGCGGTTTCCCGTGACGTTGCTATCGCACGGTATCGCAACGCTGGAGAGCGGTCAATTTGTATCGGACGGCGGCGGCTCCCTTTCCACCTCTGCCGCGGTTGCAGTGGAGATGATGCTCGGGACCATGGCCGGCTGCCTAGCCACCGTCCTGCCGGCGAGTTCCTCGCGCACCACGTCGCGCACGGTCTCGCGGATGATAGCGCGTCCTGCCATCAGCCAGCCGAACTGGACCACCAGGGCGGCGCCTATGCCGGCGGCGATCCAGAGGCGCCACTTCCGGATGGCCCTGGTAGCGTCGCAGTCTCCGCGGTGACTGGCCAGCTTCCGGTTGAGCTCGCGTTTCACGTAGGCAACGGATGCCGGCTCTTCCGCCTCCTTGGCAAGAACTACCGGTGTTGTCTCGGGCTCACTGCTGTTCTGCTCTTGCTCGTCGAAGTCTGCGATTTTCATGGAGCTACTCCTCGGCCCGGATGGGCCGTGCTACGAGTGAATTACAGACGCGCCAAGTCGGCGCGCAAGGCCTCCAGGTCGAGTCCGCACGGCGCCGGCCTGTCGGCCATCAGGACCGCATAGGCCTCGTCGCACTGGCGCTGGACGAACAGGGACCGCATCGGGCGACGCTGACCCCACGTGTTACACACCAAGATCTCTGGCGAATAGGCATGCACGAATACGGCGTGGCCGCCGGCAAGCTGGCCACCGGTGGCGGTCCAGATATCCTCTCCCCAGATGGTCTCTGGCAGCTGGAGACCGAGCAGGACACCGCCGAACAGCGCAGCCGCCAGCGGTATCTGCTCGATGCTCACTGAAACGAAGGCCTCGCACCGGTGGCCGCATATCCCATCGTTGCGCCACTGCTTGAGCACGTCGAGCATGTACGCGCCGCGGTCGGTCTCCGGTTTGGCCGGGTCGTAGCCGGTGCCGGCAGAGTAGGCGGCCAGGATGCCAGCCGCGGTGACAGGCGACGGAAGGCCCACGAGCTGCGACGCCAGCGTGATGGCGTGTCCGGGGGCCGCGTATGCACAGTCGCCCGCTTCGACGTTGCCCAGCGGGTCGGCGTCGTAGCGGCTCATGCCATACGTCCAGTCGCGAGCGGCGGGAACCATGGGGAACTCCTCGCCGACGAGGTATGATTCCAGGCGCAGGGTGCGACCGTCCGCCTTCGCAGGTAGCTTGCCAAGCCTCGGCGTCATCGGTAGCCCAACCTCTCTGCCTGAATCCAGGCCCTGGCCGCGTTGTCGATTGCCGTGCTGTCGGCGCCCACGTGGCCGCTCAGCACGCGGCGGTTCTCGATGTCGCCAAGATCGCGCACCACGCACGCGATCGTGTCCACGCGGTGCTGGCCCGTCAGATCGACCAGGCACGACGCCACAGTCTCGCCGACGAGGCACCCGCGCACGGATGACTCAGCCTGCGGAGACTCGCCCACGACCTCGGGGAGCGAGCAGTCGACGACGGCGCCGGTGAAGGCGTCGGGCGTCGGGCCCGGCGGGTCGGGCACCGGGGTGGGGCCGGTGCCGCAGGAGATATGGCAGGCGGCAAACAACACCGCCACCCAGAACAGTGCGCGCTTCATGGCGCCCTCCCCGCGTAGGTCGGCGTGCCCCCAAAGTCGGCCCCCACGCCGAAGACGAGCGACCACGCCCGCAGCGTGCCCACGGACTGCTCGGCAATCGAGTAGGCCGCGCCAAGGCGCAGGTAGTTGGCGAAGCTCGCGATGACCGCCGGTTTCGCGCTGTTCGGCTGCCCACCGCCGACCGAGAACGCCAGGTAGCCAGCGAGCCCCACCGCATACCAGCGGTCGGGCGCGTAGGTCAGCCCGTAGCCGAGGCCGGGAGACACGCCGCCCGCGAACTTCTGCGTCGCCAAGTCGAACGTGCCCAGCGTGACGGTGGCCGACGGTCCGGCGCAGAGCTGGCCCCCGGCGAAGCAGCCGCCGAACTGCGAGTCAGCAGCCCGCGCGTGGCCGGCTGCGAACATGGCCAGGAGAAGCAGCAAAGCGCCCGTCTGCGCCGATCCGAGCGCCTTCTGGAGCTTCGTCAGCACGGCGATGGCCACGGCCACGACCGCGCCGGCCTTCGCCCCCATGCTCGACTGTGCGAGCACGAAGGTCAGTACCGGCACGAGCACCGCGGAGACGCCCAGGACCACATGAGCGATTTCCCCCCGCTTGCTCGGCTCGAAGGCCAGCGCCAGCACCGCCGCGAACGACAGCGCGATCTTGGACGCCAGGTCCGTCTGGGCATCCCCCCAGATGGTCAGCACCGGTACGGCGATCACGGTCAGTAGCTGGAAGAGGTGTCGAATTCGCTCTTTGGACATGGGGTACTCCTTTCGCGACTACGTGCCGTTGTCAGCGTCTTCGGCCAGATCTTGCAGCGCCATTCCGCACAGAATCGCGAGCGCCTTGTCACGATCTGCGGCGTTCGCCGTGCTGTCTCGAAACTTCTGCTTGAGCGAGCGCAGCTTGTTGCGTCTCCGATTCTCCTTCAGATCTTGCGCAGCACGGGCCGCCTCGATCGCCGCCTGTTCGGGAGAAACGTCGGGCAGGACTCCCTCGATGAGTGCCCCGGTGCCAAGATTGACGGACATGTGTCTTCCGCGAGCCATTAGAGCCTCCGAGCCAAGTAGGTTGACGTCGCCGCAATATTGTTGGTCACCGTGTTCTCGACGCCGAAGGACACGATTTCGGCCGTGCTCCGAATGGTGATTGACCACTCCGCAACTTGCCACAGTGGGGTTGCGGGATTCGCGAGCCCGGCCATCGTGCATTTTGCGATACGACCTGGCCCGGAAATCGGCGATTCGAGGCGCCAGATACAGAGCCAATCGGAACCTGCGGCTCCCGACGTTGCATTGACATTCACAGTCGGCGGCGCCGCATCTCCGTAGTTCGTCGGCGCCACGGCGTTTTGGCCATACCAGCCGGTCCGATTGAGGTCAGTCGTCACGCCGTTTAGCCGCGGGGTGAACGTGGCCGAGTCTCCCCCAACGGTGGTTCCACGCAAGACCACCACGATTCCGTCGCTCGGAGCGGTATCAAGCGCGAGCCCCGTCACGTCGAACGCCGTGCAGGCTGACACGAACGTCCCGCTGACTCTCTTGGCTTCGCGCGCAGCTACCGTCGCCAGATCTGTCTGCATGGCAACGGTCTGCAATACGCCGTTGATCGTCGGCGTCGTGATAGTCGGCGATTCGAGCGCGGACGGCGGTGCTTCGATGAATGACATGGCGACCTCCTGCTACCTCGTGAGCGAGCCGGAATCGGCCGTGATGTTGACGTACCAGGCCGACGGGCCCGTGGCGCCCGCCGTGAGAGTGATCTTCACATGCTGCGCGGAACCCACGTAGATCTTGACGGTGGTGTCGCCGGTAGGAATCTGCACTCCCAGCACGGCGCCGAAGTCATCCTCGCGCCAGTTCAGCCCGCGGTCGACGCTCTTGTAGCCCTTCAGGCCGGCGGTCGCGCTCGCCTGGTCCAGGTTGGTGAAGTCGATGGTGACGAACCGGATGCAGCTCGCCTGGAGGCCAGCCGGGAAGGTCACGGTCGAGTCGAACAGCGTCACCGTGGCGTTGTTGCCTGGAGCCGCTGGGGCACCGAGTCTGATGGGGAAGTTCATTGGCGGTTCTCCTTGCTCAAGAGCTGTTCTCCGATTGTAGCGCGTAGACGTTGCCCGCGGGCGCCGTTGATGAGTTCCTTCACCTGATCCCGTGGCTCTCGCCGCTTTAGGGTCAGCGTGTAGTCGAGCGATCCCGGGATGGCCGCACCGGGCAGCGAGAATCCGGGGACGGCAGCGGCCGGCGGCGTGAGCGCGAGCCTAGAAGCGACCGGGATCTTGATGGAGTCCATGATGCCGAGCCCTTCGGCTGCGGCCATGGCCATGTGATGCGGCGACGGCGATGTCACCCCGGCCGCGCCCCACGCCAGCGGGCGGAGCAGTTTTCTGTTCCCGGTGAACCTGGCAGCCTCCTGGGCGAACTTGTCCTGGACGAGCTCGTCGCCGGCCCGTTGCGACCTTTCGACGGCCTGCCCGGCGCGGCCCTCGAGGCGGGCCTTCTCGGCGGCGATCTCGCGCCCCTCGGCCTCCCTGCGAGTCGCCGCGGCCTCCTCGGCCTGACGGCGCATCCCCGCAGCTCGTTGGTCGAGCGCACGGTTACTCGCCGTCATCCTGTCCAGAGGCTCCCCGAAGCCGGCCTCTTCCATGGCCGGGCGGTCGGGGGCTCGGATTGCCTCGTCCGGCGACGGACGCCCAACGCCCATCAGCCGGCGTCGGCCGGCGAGCTGCTCGGCCGGGCTGACCCTCTGCGGGGTGAAGGGGGCATCCACCTCTGGCGCGTCCACCGCGTCCCGTGCCCCCTCGATGCCCTGCTTGTGCATGTCCTCGGAGCCGTAGAAGCGCTGACGAGCGTCCTCCAGGGTCTTCGTTCCCGCCTTCCACCGGTCCAGCGCCTCGGCCGCGGTCGTATTCTGCTCGTAGAGGTGTTTGCGGACGGCGCCGATCATCTGCTTGGCCGGGAACGACTCCTCGGGCGAACCGCTGTCCGCCTTGGACTTGAGGAACTTGATGAAGTTCCGCACCCCCTTGACCGTGGCGGGCTGGCCGGCTGGCAGGTAGCTGAGCGCCTCAACCTCGAGCGCTCGGAGCTTCTTGCCGTATGGGGTATGAGCCTCGGCCGAGCCGGTCGGGCCCACCGTCTCCGTTCTCATGATGGGAACAGGGTTCTTGTCCCCTGTCACGAGCCCGGTATCAACCTCCCTCGTGGTAGTCGCGCCACCGCTTCCTGGGCGCGCTTCGTTGGCCACGATGGACCGGATGTCCTTGTGGATCCCAGTGACGTCGATGGGCGCATCATTAACCGCGTCCAGCGACCTGGCCAGCCGGTTGTTGGTGGCGATGCGCAGCTCGGTGAACCGCGCGTCAAAGTCCGGCTCGATGGAGGCCGCCGTTCTCCCGCGCTCCATCTCGACTTCGCCCAGGCCGCGCTCGAGCTGCTCGTCATTCCTGGAAAGGTCTTCGCGGGTCCGCGCCTTGATGGGAGGCTCGGCCGCCTGCATCCCACGCTGCGTCTCCGCCTTGACGACCCCGCGGACGTACTCGACGCCCTTGTCGGCCGCCTGCTTCGCCTGCTGTACTCCGATGTTCCCGCGCGGAAAGTCCTGCTCGAGCTGGGCGTTGCGCCCCGAGCGCTGGTTGGTAGCCCAGCGGGTCGCCGTTATCCCGGTCTCCGTCTTCGGGTTCGTGGCCCAGGCTCGCGCCCCGGTGCGGGCGGCGTTGGGCAGAGCACCAGCACCGCCCATGACCACGGACGGGAGGACCTCTCCGGCGGGGTCGAGAGGCTCGACCGCTTGATTCTTGTCGACGGCCGCCGGGAAGCGCCTGATACCGGCGTCCGCGAGCGCTACTTCTCCGCCGGTCATGGCGCCGGCGAGCACCTTGGTGCGCCCGGCCCCCGGGGGCAGGAGTTGGCCGAACTTCCCGAGCATGGCCTCGTTCCCGCGGAACAGCGTTCCCATGGGACGCATGGCGGTGGCGCCGCCTGGAACGCCGCCTGGAACAGCGGCCACGAGCATGCCTGTCGCCTTGGACAAGAACGGGTCCGGCGACGACTCGATGTACTGCGCGGAATCGCCCGTCTGCGGCAGAAGGCCCCGCTCGCCTTCCTTCGACGTCATGGAGCCGAGCGCCTCGACAGCGGGCAGCACCGGGCCAGTAGCGCCGAGAGCGGTGATCCCGGCCGCGCCGAGGTGGTGCCCAAGGGCGGAACCGTAGCCCTTGCGCCCGACCGAGTAGTCATCCTGCGCCTGGCTCTCCAGGGCAGCGGCGGCCTCTTTCCCGCGGCCTGGGGCGACCGAGATTTGCCCAGCGGCCTCCTCCTCCGGCGTCTTCGGCCTGATGCGGTCGCCGGCATGCTCGTAGAGCTCGGCCTTGTTGTAATCCTTCGCCTGGCGCATGCCGGCCAGGTCGCTCTCGACGCCAGCGCGGGCGAGGTTGCGGAGCGTCGCCGCGTACTGGCGCTCCTTGCCCTCGAAGAACGCTTTGGTCTGTGGCGACGCTGTCTCCCAATCGGGATCTTTCCTCATCTGGGCAATGAGGCCCAGTTGCTGCTCAGCCTTTTCCTTGGGGTTCAACGCATCCCCTCGTTCTGCATGAACTTCTTGGCCAGATCGTCAATTCTGTTGCCTCCGGTGGCGGGCGACTGGCTTGGGGTGGCCCCCGCCTGCCCGGGATTGTAGTCCGGGATGAGCGGCGTTTCCGCGAACCACTGACGAGGCTTCCCGCCGATGAATCGCATCTTCGCGTTGATCTTGTCCTGCACCCTCTCCTTGAACGGAACGCTGGTGGTCTTGAAGCCCTCGATCTGCGCCTCCATGTTCTTGACGGCGGTCTTCTCCAGTACGGCGACGGACTGCCGAATCGCCTGCTCCAGGCCGGCCCGCTGGGCCGCCGGGAGCTTTCCCAGGCTCTCGCCGAAGGCTGCGGCGTCCTGCTC